>Ga0310827_100400_pt1 | contig 36462 bp, 33 predicted proteins | sample WT_ome_2_FD_201309 | JGI IMG/M metagenome (GOLD analysis project Ga0310827, IMG submission 201309) | Sorghum-adapted microbial communities enriched on wild type (WT) sorghum from Joint BioEnergy Institute, Emeryville, California, United... ... | reverse complement strand
TAAAGATACGTTCGGCGACCCGCTCATCCGCATTACCTTCGATTTTGAGGAACAGGACCGGCAGCTGGCCAAATTCCTGGCTGACCAATGCGCGGCGATTGTGAAGGAGATGGGGGCGGACAAAGTACAGTCCATGAAAGAACTGGGGCCCTACGAGATCACAACGTATCAGTCCACGCACAATACAGGCGGAGTAATAATGGGAGCGAGTCCCGATTCTTCCGCCGTCAACAATTATTTGCAGATGTGGGATATGGAGAATTTGTTCGTGGTCGGCGCCTCCGCTTTTCCGCACAACAGCGGGTACAATCCGACGGGTACGGTAGGAGCCCTGGCCTATCGTGCGGCGGAAGGGATCCTGACTTACCGTAAAAAGGGCGGTATGCTGGTCTGACCTTTAATCGGCAAAAACAAAAGGGGATAAATGGGTGTCACTGCTTGTCAAGCCTCTGGCGCTGCTGTCCGTTTACCTGCCGGCGGACGGATTGGAGTCCGGTATCTCTAAATGGCGGCAACGACGGCACGGGAACCAGTCCAGTCTGCCATTCGCCGAAGGCTGGCCGGCGCAGCCCGATTCTTGACCGGCTACATACGCGGCAATAAGGCTCCTCCGCTCTTCGCGGGGGAGCCTTATTGCCGGCCTGTCCGGCATGGGCGAAACATGTGTCCGTCAGCGCAGGGCGGCCGGATCGATTTCCGGCACAAGCCCTTCCCCGGCGGCCCGGCCCAGCAGTGCGCGGATTGCGCCGTATCCGGCTTCGCCCAAATCGGCGGTAAAATCATTCACATACAGATTGATATGCGCCTGGGCCACTTCCGGAGACAACTCCTGGGCGTGCCGCAGCACATATTCCCGCGATGCTTCCGGATGCGCCCAGGCATACTCCACCGATTGCCGGATCCAGCCGGAGATGGCGCCGATATCCAAAGAGCGGCGGGCGATGATGGCTCCCAGCGGAATCGGCAGCCCCGTGTCGGATTCCCACCAGCTGCCCAAGTCGGCGAGCAGGGTGAGCCCGTACGTAGGATAGGTGAACCGCGCTTCGTGGATGACCAGCCCGGCGTCCATGCGGCCGTCGCGTACGGCGGGCATAATTTCATGGAATGGCATAACCACGATTTCGCCGACGCCTTCCGGCACCTGCTGCGCCGCCCACAGTCGGAACAAAAGGTAGGCGGTGGAGCGTTCGCTCGGGACGGCGACGCGCTTGCCGGCGAGCGCCTCCGGACGGTTGCCGCCGCTTGCCGTCAACACCAGCGGGCCGCATCCCCTGCCGAGGGCGCCGCCGCATGGCAGCAGGGCGTATTCGTTCAGCACCCAGGGCAATGCCGCGTAGGAGATTTTCAACACGTCCAGTCCGCCGGCGCCGGCCGCCAGACCATTCGTGATGTCGATGTCGGCGTAAGTGACGTCCGGCTTCGGTGCGCCGGGAATCAGCCCGTGCACCCAGGCGTGGAACACAAATGTGTCGTTAGGACAGGGAGAAAAAGCGATTTTCACGATGATAACACCTCCGCTAAGATGGTACCGGCGGCTTCCAGCGCCGCCAAAGCTTCCTTCATGCGCCATGCGCCGCGGTCGCGGGGACCGACCGGATTCGAGACCGCCCGGATCTCCAGGGCGGGAATGCCAAAGCCGCGGGCGGCGGTGGCCACCCCGAACCCCTCCATTCCTTCGGCCGCAGCGCCGGGAATCCGGTTAGACAGCTTCGCCGCGGTTGCCGCGGTCCCGGTGACGGTCGATACGGTAAGGATCGGACCGGTCACAACGGGAAGCCCGGCGGCCCGGGCGGCTTCCGCCAGGCGTCCGGGCCATGGCCCGGGGACGGGGATGCGGGCGGAGCCGAAGCCAAGCTCGTCCAGCGCGAGAAATCCGTCCGGGGATTCCGCCCCGAGATCAGCGGCAACGATTTCGTCTGCGATGACGAGCGACCCGACTTCGGCGCGTCCGGCAAAGCCGCCCCCGATTCCGGCGCTGACCGCCACGCCGTATTCCCCCGAAGCCAGGGCTGCGGCGGTACGGGCGGCCGCTGCGGCGGGCCCGACCCCGGCTTCCAGAACCGTAATGCCTGCGGTTGTGCCGATTCCCCGAAGCACCGCTTCTTTCTCCGCTGCCGCCGCGGTGACCACCAGCACCCGGGGTTTGGCCTTTCCTTCGCCTGAGAGAGCGGGGAGAGTTCCGCGCTCACGCGTAATGCCCATCAGCATGCAGCTCCTTTTCCAAAATGACATTTTCCGTTCGGAGACTGGACAACCTCTCTATTATACTACAAAGCCTCCCGCAGACGTAATCCATTCCGCAATCCCCTTCAATTCCTTCGGCAATCCGCTGTTCCGGCACAGTGCCGAATCCCGGATTCTCCCGGTCTCGCGGGCATAATCCGGCAGCTGAATGCGGCGGCGGAATGTCATAATCTTGACAGGCGGAAATGGATGCGAAGGATCGGCTATGGAGCGTTCATTCCGATGAAGGCTTCCCACTTCGGAAATGGGTCTGTTCCAAACATTGCCAAAGCGGCTCTATTCAAGATCGTTGCAACATGCTAGGATGGAAAGACGAGGGGAACAAACACGAAAGGGGAAAGAACCATGAAGCTGTTTGTCGCCGGAGCATCGGGCGCGGTCGGCCGACTGCTGTTGCCGAAGCTTGTCCGTGCCGGGTACGACGTCACCGGAATGACCCGTTCCGCAGCGCATAAGCAAGAGATGGAAGCCATGGGGGCGAAAGTTTTGATTGCCGATGCCCTGGACAGAAAAGCTGTGTTCGATGCGATCCGCAAGGTACGGCCGGATGCCGTCATTCATCAGCTGACCTCGCTGGGAAGCCGGAATTTTGCCGACAACACCCGGATCCGGGTGGAAGGAACCCGCAATCTGGTCGACGCGGCGCTGGAGACCGGCGTTAAGCGCTTGATCGCCCAGAGCATTTCCTGGGCCTATGAACCGGGGGAGGGCCCGGCAACGGAGGACGTCCCTCTGGATGCCTCCGCGCCGGAACCGCGAAAAACAACAGTGGACGGAATCATCGCTCTGGAACGGGCCGCCGCCGAAATTCCGCACCATGTCATTCTGCGGTACGGCTTATTTTACGGCCCCGGCACGTGGTATGACCGCGGCGGGTTTATGGCGGAGAGAGTCCGCCGGATGGAAGTGCCGGCCACCGAAGGAACGGCTTCCTTTGTGCATGTGGAGGATGCGGCCGAGGCGGCGCTTCTGGCCCTGGATTGGCCGGCGGGCGCGGTCAATATCACCGATGACGAACCGGCCAAAGGCACGGAATGGTTGCCCGTCTACGCCGCCGCGCTGGGAGCGCCCCGTCCGGAATTCTCTTCCGGCTCCGCTCGCGGCGAGCGCGGCGCCTCCAACGCCAAAGCACGCAGGGAATATGGCTGGGAGCCGCATTATCCGACATGGAGGACAGGGTTTTCCGCAAGTCTGAATTCATGACAAAATCGTCTATTGACGTCCGGGCTTGTCCGATGGTAGCATGAACCCGCTTTATCGAACTGGAACGATAATGGAGGGGAAAAGATGAACAGGACTTTGCCCGCCTTGCTCATGGCGGCCGCTTTGGCGGCAACGCTGCTGAACGGTTGCCAATCTTCCGGAACCGGGGAGAACCGGCCGGAACCGGGACGGCAGGAGGCCGCCTCCCCGAACGGTGTCGCAGCCCCCGTTACCGGGGGCTATCACCAGTCTCCATTCCTCGAAGGCAAGGGGCTTCCTCCGGTGGAACAGCGGCTGCCGAAGGAACCGAAGCTGACGAACGAGTTGCCCAGGGAGGACTTGAATTATGAAATCGGCAGATACGGCGGGACGCTTCGCACGATCCGCAGCGATGCGGTGAACGATTCCGATCTCTTCATCATCGAGAATGAACCGCTGGTCAACAGCCCCGCACTGACCGGAGACGAAATTACGCCGAACATCGTCAAATCCTTTCAGGTAAGCGACGATCAGAAAACGTTTACGTTTCAACTGCGCGAGGGCATGAAATGGTCGGATGGCGCGCCGGTAACGATGGACGATGTCAAATTTGCCGTGGAGGATGTACTGTTCAACAAGGAGCTGACGCCTTCTGTACCGCTGTGGCTGCAGTCTGCGGACGGAACGCCGTTTTCCTTTCAGGTGATTGATGATCTGACCTTCCAGATCCGGTTCAGCCAGCCTTACGGGGGTTTTTTAACGCAGCTGGCGGTTCAGGGGTGGAGGGGCTATACAGATCTTCTGAAACCGAAGCACTATCTGCGGCAATTTCACATCAAATACACGCCCCTCGAGCAGCTTCAGCCGAAAATCAGGGAAGCCGGGTTCGAGCCCGGGGAGTGGACCAAACTATTCACCTCCAAAGATGTGCTGAATAACGAAATCACCTATCCGAAAGCGATCGGGTTTCCGGTGCTCTGCCCTTACATTCAGGTGAAAACGGGCGATGTCATCGAATTTGAGCGGAATCCATACTATTTCAAGGTGGATGCAAAAGGAAACCAGCTTCCTTACATCGACAAGCTGCAGAGCACGTACGTGCAGAACATGGAGATAGCCAACCTGAAAATTTTATCCGGCAATGTGGATCATTCCTATGAGTATGTCACCCTGCCCAAAGTTGCCCTGCTGAAGGAGAATGAGCAAAAGGGCGGGTATAAAATCTATCTGAACAAGCTTCACCGGACGTCGAACGATATCGAGCTGAATCTGACCTACGATGATCCGGTATGGCGTCAGGTCGTGCGCGATCTCAGGTTTCGCAAGGCGCTGAACCTGGCGCTCGACAAAAAGGAGATCGCCGATACGATCTTCTACGGATTTGCGAAGCCTTCGACAATTGAGCCGGCCGAATACAACCTGGAGGAAGCGGGGAGAATGCTGGACGAGATGGGCATGACCAAAGGGCCCGACGGCTTCCGCATTGGACCGGATGGCAAAAAATTCGTGATTCCGTTCGAAATTTCTTCTGCCTCCAACGAATATATCGGGCTGGCCCAGCTTGTCGCCGGACAATGGAAGAAACTGGGGATCGATGTGACGGTCAAGCAAATCGACGGCGCTTTATGGTCGACGCGCAATAAGGCGAACCAGCTGCAGGCCACAGTCATGTCCACCCCGGGACCCGTTCAGTGGGTCAGGCAGGAATGGGGCCAGAACATTTGGGCGCCGCTGTGGGATGCCTGGTATACCTCCGGAGGCAAACAAGGCGAAGAGCCGCCCCCCGAAGCGAAAGAGCTGCTCGACTCCATCTACCGGCTCAGGGAATATTCCCATCAGGAAGCACTGGTCAAGAGGGAGGAGATCAAGAAGAACCTGCATGACAACCTCTGGTACTTCATTCACAGCGAAGACATTGCCGCGCCCGTTGCCGTCAATGCGAACATCGGCAACTTCTCCGACAAAGGATGGGGGATTTCCCAAAACTTCGCCGGGGAACAATGGTTCTTCCGCAAATAAAGGGGAGCCGGCACCGGGCGGCCGGGCTAGTCCTTCCACGGGCTCCAGCTGTCATCCTCGTGAACGGCAGTCCCTGTGAGGGAAGCCCGTTTTTGCAGCGATTCCATAACTTTGCCGGGCTCCCGCACAAGCGAAGCTTCCCCTTTATCGAAAAAGGTAATCGTCCCTTCATCACCCGGTCGGCCTCACGGCGGCGAAGAGGGGCTTGCCTTCCAGCTCAGCCTCATCCCGTTCTCCCGTCGGATCCGGTGTTGCCGCTTCATTTACGATCGCATCTCGGGCAGGAATCCGGTATGGCAAGCTTGTCAGAGAGATGAAACCGCTCTCGGACCGCCTGCCGTCACGGGAAAGCGTCCGGTTTTCCGCGGGGCCAGGCATAATTTCGCGTATGCCGGAACATCCTAATATGAAAACGCCGAAGCAAGGCAGGTGGAGGTGAACATGATGGCCAAGAGCAGACAGCATCAGGAAGCTCATGGAACCGGCCAAATCGGGAAACAGCTGGAACGCCAGGCCGACGCCGCTGCTTATATTCAGGGGGCAAGCTGGCTGGACCGGGAAGTATCGTCGGCAGCGGAGGATCATGGCGCAGAAAGCCGTGAAGACGGCAAATCCTGAGAAAACCCTGAACGAAAGCGGCCTTAGTCCGGTTGAATATGCTCCTTGCCGGCAGGACAGTTGTTTATGGCTTCAACTGCCCGCCACCAGAGGAGCATAGGACCGGGCCAGGGCTTTTTTGCGTTGGCGGAGAAACTGCGCCGGCGGCCGCAAAATAGGCAATTGACAGAAAGTAGAAAATTGACTTATGATATGTAATATAAATTGTATAGTCATTGATGAAAAGTAAGCACAAGGAGGAATTTTTCGATGTCAAAAGCCAAATGGTCCGTAGACCCCACACACAGCAGTATTGAATTTTCCGTCAAACATATGATGATTGCGAAGGTGAAAGGGACCTTTCACAACTTCGAAGCGCAGATCGAGGCCGACCCGTACGATTTGACCACCGCCTCCATCCGGTTCGAGATCGACCTCGGAAGCATTGACACCCGCAACGGCGACCGGGATGCCCACCTGCGTTCCGCGGATTTCTTCGATGTGGAGAACCATCCGAAAATGATTTTTGAGGCGACGCAAATCGAGCGCATTGGAGAAGGAGAATACAACGTGACCGGGGAACTGAGCCTGCATGGCGTTACCCGCTCCGAGTCGTTCACCATAGCCTTCGAGGGGGCCGGGAAAGATCCGTGGGGCAATGATAAGGTCGGGTTCAGCGGACAGGGCAGCATTAAGCGCAGCGATTACGGATTAACCTATAATGCGGCTCTGGAAACGGGCGGCGTGCTGATCGGCGACGAGGTCAAAATCTCGCTGGAAATTGAGGCGGCCATGCAGTCTTGAACGCTGTGAAGGATCGCTGTACGGGGAGGCGATGAATGTGGCAAAGCTCAAGGTGGTTATCACTGATTACGAGTACAGCAGTCTGAAGATTGAGCAGGAAATGCTGGCGCCGCTTGAGGTGGAGTTCGTTGCCGCCCAATGCCGGACAGAAGAAGAGGTCATCCGGGCCGCTTCCGATGCGGACGGGATTTTGAACCAGTACGCTCCCGTCTCGGCAAGGGTGATCGACCGTTTGGAGCGCTGCAAAGTCATTTCCCGTTATGGTGTTGGGGTGAACACGATCGATCTGGAAGCCGCCACGGCAAAAGGAATTATCGTCGCCAACTGCACCGATTATTGCATGGATGAGGTCGCCGATCATGCTATGGCTCTGCTCCTGGCCTCGGCACGAAAAGTCGCTCTGCTGGATGCCAGCGTAAAACGCGGGAGCTGGGACTATAAAAAAGCCGTACCGCTCTTCCGTTTGCGCGGCAAAATCCTGGGTCTTGTCGGCTTCGGCAAAATTCCGCGAAATCTGTGCCGGAAAGCCCAGGCCTTCGGATTGACAGTTGCGGCTTTCGACCCTTACGTTGGCGACGACATCTTCCGGTATTACGGCGTAGAGCGGGTGGAACTTGACGAGCTGTGCCGCCGCGCGGATTTTCTGTCCGTGCATGCTCCGCTGACCCCGTCTACGCGCGGAATGATCGGGCCCGGCCAGTTCCGCCTGATGAAGCCGGAGGCGGTTCTCATCAATACATCCAGAGGGCCCCTGGTGAATGAGGAAGCTTTGATCCGGGCGCTGGAAACTTCACAGATTGCCGGGGCCGCACTCGATGTTCTGGAACAGGAGCCGATCGCCCCGGACAATCCGCTGCGCGGAATGGACCAGGTCATTCTGAATCCGCATGTGGCCTGGTATTCCGAGGAATCCGAAAAGGAGCTCAAAACCAAGGTGGCCCGCAATGTTGCCGATGTGCTTTCCGGCTTTTACCCGGATTATCTGGCCAATCCGGAAGTCAAGGCGAAAGTGAAGCTGAAGACGAAGCCATCGTCCGGTGACCTTACCCGATAGGATAATTCCCGGTATGACCGACGGTTTCAGGAGCGGACGTAACGCCCTTGATCAGGTATGGCCATTTTGTCAAAATCGCGGCTGAGCTTTTCCAGTCCCCGCCGCAATTCTTCACCGGCCATCGGCAGCCCGTGGCCGGTGATGGCGTATTCGGGCTTTAATTGCTCCAAACGCTTGACCGAATCCCACGACTGCTTCCAATCGGGCGTGAAATAGGCCGGCGGTCCGTGAATTTCCTTATGCTGGGTCATTACTTCAAGGGCTGACTCCTGTTTTACCGTAATAAAGGCATCCCCCGCTATCAAGGCCTTGTCTTTGTCCCGAAAGAGGGATATATGCCCTTGCGTATGGCCGGGCGTAGCGATCCATTTCCATTCGGGGAGAAAGGGTACGCTTCCGTCCCCCGGCAAAGCCTTGACCGAAGTGCCCAGATCGATCCCGCGATGGGGATATAGCGGCGAGACGGCCGCCATCAGCCCGCCGCCGACAAGGGGATCCCCGGGCGGATAATCCGCGCGGCCGGTCAGATACGGCAGTTCCTTCTCATGGGCATACACCGGTACATCCCAATCCGCCAGCAATTCCTCAATCGAACCCACATGATCAAAATGCCCATGGGTTAAAAGGATGGCTTTCGGTCTGGAATCCCCGAACCGCCCCCGCGCCGCGTTCCGGATATTATCCGCGAAGGTGGCGATACCGGTGTCAACAAGCACCCAATCCTGCGAATCCGGCTTCCCGATGAAGATGACGTTGGCAATCAGTGCGCGCAGATAACTTAAATCCTCCGGCAATTGTTCGGTTCTTTCCAACTCGACTCCTCCATTTGCGATGTTTTTCCGCGTACCGCCTGACCCAAGCGTTCCCCTTTTGCGAAAAAGAGGGCATCTCTTAGCTTGCTCCAATCGCAAACTGCTATACTGCGGCTGAAGTCTGAAAGAACCCGATGTTAAATTCCGCCAATCGTTGCCGGCGGATGGATATTCGTGATCGGCAATACCGGTCGCGGCCGGGAGTCCCGGCAATGTTACGCATTTTCAAAAAGTCTGCACATTTCTTCAAGCGCTTCCAGATCGTCATCGCCGATCGTTTTGACCGTCAGCCGGGTGCCCTTCGGAATATTCTGAACCATCAGGCCCATCAGGCTTTTGACATCAATCTGCACGGTATTGTCGTGCAAATATGCGTAGATGTCCGATTGAAAACGCGAAGCTGTTTTGGAAATCGCTTTCAACGCGTCCGGAGACAGATGATTTCGGACTTGAATCTCGTGAACTCTCATTTCGGGCTCTCCCCATTCCCATTCTGTTTATTTTTAAAATAGCTCAATCTTCTCCGCGGGACAAGATGCCGGCGTGATATAATAACTAATTGATCGGAGAAAGGGGGGCTGTGTATGGAATGCCGGGCCGGATGCGGCGCCTGCTGCATCGTCATTTCGATTTCGTCTCCAATCCCGGGAATGCCTGGGGGGAAGCCTGCGGGGGTTCGATGCTCCCAGCTAACGGAAAATAATCTGTGCCGGTTGTTCGGCAAACCGGATCGGCCGGCTGTATGCCGCAGTCTGAAGCCTTCTATGGACATGTGCGGAAGAACCGACGAGGAGGCCTATACTATTTTGGCGGAACTGGAACGAGCGACCCAACCCGGTTCCGCGGATCGCAGCGCAGATATCGGGTGTCAAGGATCCGTGGGATTCCACCGTCATAAATCCCGGCCGTAAACCATATTCATTATAGCATCTCATCTTGTCCGCTTATGGGATTATTGCCGGACGCCACGGGGAGGATGCGAAGATCTATGTGGAAACGGATAAAGGGACCAGCGGTTCTGGGAATTGGCACAGCCGTTCCGCCCAACCGGATCGACCAGGCCGACGCGGCGGTCATGCTGGATTGCGCGCTGGCGGGGAACAGGGAATCCGCCCGCTGGGCAAAGCGGATCTTCCGCCAGTGCGGGGTGGAAACCCGCTATACATGTGAGCCGGACCTGGCAAGAAAAGACCGCCCGGGCCGCTACCTGTCCTTCCCGGAACCACGCAAAGCACCATCAACCTCCGAACGAATGGAAATTTACCGTCGGCACGCTGTTCCCCTTGCCCGGGATGCCGCCGCCAAGGCGCTGAAGGAGTGCCGCCTGGAAGCCGCCGAGATTACCCATCTCATTACCGTCAGCTGTACGGGGCTTTTCCTCCCCGGCCTGGATGCGGCACTGGTTCGGGAGCTCGGCCTCTCGGCTGACGTGACGCGGCTCCCGCTGCTTTTTCTGGGATGCGCCGCCGGACTGACGGCAATTCGCTTGTCGCGGGACATCGTCGAAAGCCGCCCGCAGGCCAAAGTGCTCGTCGTATGTGTGGAATTGTGCACCCTGCATATCCAGCCTTCCATAAAGCGGGAGGATTTGTTCGCCGCGGCTTTTTTCGGCGACGGGGCTTCCGCGTGCGTTGTCGGCGAGCCCGGGCAAAGCGGGAACGGGATGTTCATCCTGGGGGCGGCCCGTACGGCGATTTGGCCCGATTCCTCCGGGGAGATGACCTGGGATATCGGAAACTTCGGCTTTACCCTGTACCTTTCCCCAAGAATTCCCGGATTGATCGAACGGCATATGCCTGCTGAACTGGAAGGTCTTCTCGGCGGGGAACCCCGGCCGGAGCTGTGGGCCATCCATCCGGGAGGCCGCGGAATCGTCGATGCGCTGCAAAACCTGTATGCCCTAAGCGATGCCCAGACCCGGGCGAGCCGCACCATTCTTCGGAAATACGGGAATCTGTCGTCTGCTACCCTTCTGTTCGTGCTTCAGGAGATGCGGCGGGAGCTGGATGCGGCAGGCCAGGGGCTGAAGCCGGGCGTCGCCCTGGCTTTCGGTCCGGGTCTGCACGCAGAGCTCATGCAAATCGTTTATCTTCCGCCCGCCGGTTTCCGGGAGGAGGTTTAGCAAATGGTCTTCCTTAACGGGTTGAAGCAGCGGGCAGCGGAACCGGAATTCATGGACGAAGTTTCGGCCGGCGGCGAGGAATTGCGGGAAGCGCTGCGGCATCTCCGCCGGCTTAACCGGATTTTCGGGGCGGCCGGGCCGGTACTGTTCGGCGTTCGGACGCTTTGGGCGGCGGCGGGGAAACCGGAGTGCCTATCCATTCTCGATATCGGCTCGGGCTCGGGGGAAATTAACCGGAAACTGCTGCGATGGGCCGACAGAAACGGCATCCGGCTGTCGATCCGACTGGCGGATATTGCGGAGGAGGCATGTGCGGAGGCAAAACTTTTGTACAGCGGGGAACCGCGCATCCGGGTGCAGCGGTGCGATTTGTTCCAGCTGCCGGAAGGAAGCGCGGACATTGTCACAGCTTCCCAATTTGTCCATCATTTTCCATCGGAAGCGCTGCCGGAAGTTGCCGGAGGCATGCTGCGGGCTTCCCGGATCGGCGCGGTCATCAGTGATATCCACCGCCACTGGGTGCCTTGGCTGGCCGTCTGGCTGACCTGCCGGCTCGTTTCCCGGAACCGCTATATTCGCCATGACGGCCCCTTGTCCGTGGCCAAAGGATTTCGCGGAGACGACTGGAGGAATCTGGAGGAACGTCTGAAGCTTCCCGGGTTCTCCTATTTCTGGAGGCCCCTCTTCCGCTATGTGGTTATCGCTAAAAAAGCGGACACGGCGCAAACTTGGCCGGTCCGCCCCGAATGGAGATGAAGGAAATGGGACGCGTTTGCGATGCTGCGGTTCTCGGAGCGGGGCCGGCCGGAGGAGCGATGGCTTGCGTGCTCGCGGGTATGGGATGGGATACCGTTCTGATCGATCGGGGGAAGTTTCCGCGGCACAAGGTATGCGGGGAATTCCTTTCGCCCGAATCCCGGGATATTCTGCAAAGACTGGGCCTGGAGTCACTCATTCCATCGCCGGAATCGGCCCGGATGGACCGGGTCCGGCTGGTTCCGGCCGGCGGGACCGCCCTGGAGGTGCCGCTCCCGGGCACCGCGTTCGGAATAAGTCGGTATGCCCTGGATTGCATGCTGCTCGAGGCAGCTTCCGCCAGAGGGGCGGAAGTTTGGACAGGGGGAACCGTTGTCTCCCTGGCGCCCGAAAACCGGCGATTTAAAATCTTGGTCCGACAGGGGAATGAGTGCCGGACGCTGGAAGCGAGATCCGTTATCGGCGCCTGGGGCAGAAATCCTCGTGCCGATTTGGCCGGAAACTCCGGCAGGCCCCACGGCCGATGGTTCGTCGGAATAAAATCCCATGTTACCGGAATTGCCCGGGAACCGGCAGTGGAGCTTTATTTTTTCAAGGGAGGCTATCTCGGGATCTCTCCCGTGGAAGACGGGCGCTGCAACCTGGCCGCTCTGTTTACGTTGCCGGCGTTTCACTGCGCCGGAAAGACCGTGCAGGGCGCAATCGAACTAGCGGCGCGTCGCCATCCCGCCCTGGGACGGCGGCTGGCCAAGGCCGAGCCGGTCCCCGGCACCCAATTGGCGGCCGCGCCGGTCGCCATGAACCGCAAACCCGCCGCCTGGGACGGGATCCCGCGAATCGGAGATGCCGCCATGATGATCCCGCCCCTGTGCGGTGACGGCATGGCGATGGCGCTGAGATCCGCGGAGCTGTGCGCGGCCGGGGCGGATCAATATTTAAGGGGGAGCATTTCATATGGCGAATGGGAGGCCGGATATGTTGACGCCCTGCGGCGGGAAATCACCGCACCTGCCAGGTGGGGAAGACTCCTTCAGTCCGCCCTGACCGTTCCCTCTGCCGCTTCCCTGCTCCTCGGGCTGGGAAGGCTTTCCCCGGATCTGGCTTTCCGGATGGTACAACGGACGAGGCTGCAGAGCGACGGACAGCGGTTGTGATCCCCGTTGCTTTTATCCGACAGGTTATTTCCGGGGATTGTGCTCCGGGGCTATTGCGCGGCAGGGACAGCCATGCTAATATTGAACATATTTTATATATAACGCACAAAATCTGTATTTTTTCGCCGACTGGAGGACTGTATGGAGAATCTTCCCTGCCAGGGCTGCCACGGCCTGTGCTGCGGCCCTGTTCCCGTTACCGCGCAGGAGCTTAGGATGATCAGGAAGAAAGTGCGGCAAATGCCGGCCAAAGCCCGTCAGGAGCTGCGGGAACAGCGGCGGTTTCCGGGTACCTGCATCTTTTTCGACCAGGAGAAGGACAAATGCGGCATTCATTCGGCCAGGCCGTCGATTTGCAGGGCGTTCGGGCATTTCGGCAATTTGATCTGCTTCCGCAAGCCGGAGGCGGCGAAACCCGAGCATTGGTCAGCCAAGGAAGCGCCCGCTGGGATCTTGTCCGTCGATTTTACCTGGGCCGATTTTCAATAGCCGGGTACACAAAAAAACAGCGATACGCCGCTGTTTTTTTGTGCGCCTATTTTGGGGAACGCGATCCCCTTTTTTTGGGGATAACCGGTACATGCTTGTAGCTGCGAATCATCGGCCCTTGGCATAAGGGGCATTGGCGCCCGGCTTCATTCATGAATTCGTCGCGTACCCAGGCCCTGCAGTCGGAATTCCGGCATTTCCAGATGGGTACCTGCTGAAGCACAGGCTTCTGCTCTTCTGTAGTTGTCGTTTTCAATGCGGATCCTCCCGTTATGTAAAGATAGCTTTATTATCATAAACAGAGCGGGGCGCAAATTCAAGTAAATCATGGGAAAAGAGCAGGGCAGAGCTTTACCCGGAAACTTCGCCTGCCCCATGCGGATTTGCCCGGTCTTCGTCTATTTCCCCGTGATCATGATGGTCATGGCCGCGCGTCCCATGGCCCGAATCCATGTTTCCGTCATGCCCCCCGCTCCAGCGGGGATGATGCCGGCTCCGGCCATATCGATAAGGATCCGCTTGATCCCGCTGCCAATCCGGCCCGCAAATGGGCTGGAGGCTGGGGAGTAACGGCGGCAGACCCGGGAATTTGCGGCTGCAGACTGCCGGGTGCCGGTGACGGGCCGGGCTAAGCCGGCCGCTAAAGTTTCGCCGGCGGCCCCTCTGTCAGCGGCGGGCTCCGGATGGACGACGGGGGCCTGCCGCGTCCCTGCGGAGGGCTTGGGCATCCGCCGGAATGACCCGGCGGGCAGTTATATACGTCCGGTCCCAGGTACTTCCGGAAAACCTGGAAATGGTCACGCCGATTCCGATGCAGTAAGTATGAAGCACTTGATCATTTCCCATATAAATGCCTACATGGTTGATTACTCCGTCATGGTTTGTATCCGAGAAAACCAAATCACCGGGCTGCAGGCTGTTCTTGGCAACGGGAGCGCCAACCTGCGATTGCTGTCTGGACGACCGGGGGAGATGGATTCCGTTCAGCCCGAGTTCCGAGAAATCGTTTTCCCGTGGATTTGGAATTCAATTATACAACGCTTTCATTACCCGGTATTTTCCAGATGATCGGCAAAGTCATGTGCCGCCTGAATTGAACCGCAATTATTAGAAAATGATGAAAATTCTTTAAAGCATAATCCCTTGACAAATCGTGAACCCTTGTCTCGGAATTTTCTCATTTCATTCTCATTTTTTTAAGGTATAGTAGGGTTAATAAAGAGAGAGGGGTTTACGTCATTGGTTAAACGATTTATCCTTTGCAGTCTGCTGCCTGCCGGATTTCTGATTTATGTTCTGACGCTGGACATTCATGCTTCCGCCATATGGAGGGTCGGTTTGGGAGAGGTGGGGTCGGCCGCCCTGTTCATCGGCAGCGCCGCGCTGCTTCGCTCCATGCGGGACCGGCAATAGTCCGCAGCAATAAAAATCGGAGGGCATTATGCGATTCTTCAAATCCGTTGTCATCCTTCTTCTGCTGGCGGCGCTGGGCGGTCTTGTTTCCTTTTATACCGGAGGCACCGTCAGTCAGGCAGACGCATGGCTGAAAGAGCATCTGGACGATTATGCGAAATGGGCAGAAACCCACCGAAGCCTGCTGATCGTCACCTGGGATGAGGACGATAATACCAGCGACAACCGGATCCCGACCCTGTTCGCGGGACCGGTGATCAAGGCGGGGCGCTATGACAACCCGATCGATCATTACAATGTGCTCAGAACTCTGGAGGATCTTCTGGGCATTCCCCCGATCGGAAAAAGCCGGGAGGCCGAACCGATCTCCTATATTTGGAAGGCGGGAACCCCATAATGAATGGAAATCCGCGGGCTTTCGGAACTATGCGGGATATCCGCCGCAACGTTGATTTCCCATACTTCATTAAGGATAATAGTAATGGCGGACAAAAAAGGGGGGAGCAGGTTTTTGCAGCCTGCGGAAAAACATGCGCACAGAATACAGAATCCTTATCTTATACGCCAGTTATGGGGATGGGCATTACCAGGTTTCAAAAGCGCTGCAGCAATGTTTTCTCGCTAAAGGGGCGGCACAGGTTCGCCTGCTGGATCTGATGGCCGAGGCTCATCCCGTGGTGAATGCCGTCACCCGCCAGGTTTACCTGAAAGGCTCGAAATATTGTCCGCATTTTTACGGTTGGTGCTATGAACTGACAAAAAATATGAAACACAACGGGCCGTGGGGAAGAGGGCTCAATCTGTTCGGCAGCCGAAGGCTGGTCCAAATCATCGAGGACGAAGACCCGGACGTTGTTATCCAGACGTTTCCCCTGCAGATCATGCCGGAATTGCGCTGGACGAACAAGGTCGATATCCCCACCTTTACCGTGTTGACTGATTTCGTTCTGCACCGACGCTGGGTTCACCCGGGTACTGATAAATATTACGTAGCCACCGAAGCCCTGAAGAAAACGATGGTAGCCGAAGGGGTCCCCTCTTCCCGGATCCGGGTCAGCGGCATTCCGATCCGGGAATCCTTTTGTCAGCCGGTCAGCAAGGGCGATGTCCTGCGGCGGTTCGGGCTGGATCATTCGCGCAGGAACATTCTGGTCATGGCCGGCGCTTACGGGGTGCTGTCCGATTTACGACAGCTGATCGGGAACATGCTGCAGTTGGACAATGTCCGCATTCTCGTGGTTTGCGGAAAAAACGAAGGTCTGATGACAACGATCCGCGAATGCTTCGCCGCCGAGCCCCATGTCCGGATTTTCGGATTTGTCGATCAGGTGCACGAACTGATGTCCGTTTCCTTCTGTATGATCACGAAGGCCGGCGGAATCACCCTTTCCGAAGCGATCGCAATGAGCGTGCCCACCATCATTTATCGGCCTTTGCCCGGTCAGGAAACAGGCAACGCCCTGTTTCTCGAGCAGCAGGGCGCCGCGTTTGTGGCCCGGCATGTCCGGGAGGTTCTGGAACAGGTACGCGGGCTGCTGCTGCCGGGAGGGCAGGCTGAAGCGATGAAGAGAGTATCGCGAGCTCTTGGCAGAGCCGGAGCCGCCGGCGAAGTCGCGGAGGATATTTTGCTGGAGTTGGACCGGAGGAAGGAGGAAAGGGCGGCATTAACGAAGCAGGACGCACGGATGCCCGAGGTGCGTTCGCTTGATTCTATGTAAAAGACCAATCAGCGAGAGGATGCCGCAAGTGGGGAAAAGAAAGAAATGGCCCAACCTTCAGGCCATGAAAATGATCAGTTTGTTCATTATCGCCATACTTACGGGAATCTATATTTATCTGCTCCGGAACGAAGAAGCCCGCAGCTGGATTATGTCCATCCAGCATTTGGGCTTTGCCGGCGGCATCATTGGCATCGTGATCCAATCGATCGTGAACATCCTTCCCATTCCGGGAGAATTTATTTCCCTGATTCTGATGGAGATTTACGGCCCGTTCTGGGGAGGGGTTTATTCGTGGATCGGCGGGATCCTCGGGGCGGTCGGCGCTCTGTATCTGACCCGATGGATTGCAAAGCCGTATGTGGAAAAAAAATCGAAGAAATACCTGGTCAAGGTTGATGACTATGTAAACCGGCATGGAACGCTCGGCCTGCTGCTTGTCCGCTTCGTCCCGTTTGTTCCATATCATTTTGTCAATTATGCCGCAGGACTGTTGAATGTGAAGCTCCTCAGCTTTACGGTGACAACCGCTCTGGGAATTCTTCCCTTCACTGCGGCCATGAGCGGGATTTACGCAGGACTCAGGGAAGGTTCGGCCGGCTGGGGGTGGGCCGGTGCCGGCATGTTTGCCGTTCTGGCCGGCATCGGCTTGCTGATGAGGCAGAAAAAAACCCGGCCGGAACAGGCCGATGCGGCAAAAAGCTCCGAGGGGGGCGGGGGCGGGCGATAGCTTGCGCCGGACCGGCTTCCCTCCGGAAACGAGGAGAGGGATCGATGTCTGCCAATTTTCTTGCATCTGAATTCATGATGGAGGCGAATGATTATCTTCGCCTGCCTAGCGATGCGGTAAGCGCTCTCGCCGAAGCGGCCGAACGGATTCGGAGCCATGAACGGCTCCGCGGGCTGGCATTGGAAATTCGCGGGCAATTGGCCCGGGGGGTCGGCGCGGCCCCGGACAGCCGGCGGGAAGATGTGAAAGAAGCGCTGGGCCGGCTGCTTGCGGCAGAGCCTCTCATGGGCCGGCGGGCAGGGATGTTCTCGGCAGTGGTGATGATTTCCCTGCTCCCGGAGGTAATCGGGTGGTACCGCAGCAAAGGAATTCCCGAATCGGTGCTGACCGATACATTGAGCGATATCGGGATCTGGATGCACAATCATAAACAGGCGCACGGTGCATGGGGGTTGAGCGAACTCGGCTGGATTATCCGCCATCTGGAAGGAAGCCTTTTCCGGCTGGGGCGTCTGCAGTTCATGATCCGGTCGTTCGGCAGCCACCCCGTCTTCCGCAACCGGCGAACCGGGCAGATTGCGGCATTGTCCGCCGCCGGGATCCGTTACCGCCGGGACGGCCGGGTCGATGGAACAAGCGGGAATTTTGATCCGGAGGGCGGTTGGACTTCACAGCTTTGGAGAAGGGATGGGGAGACGGAAGGCCACCTGGTGACGGCAGACGGCAGGGCGCAGGCGCATACCGTCCGTCTCCCCGCAGCGGACTGGGAACAGGTTCTGGGCGAAGGCGATCCGGTGCTGGATGTGCATATCCCCCAGGGGGAAAAGCTGGATCCGGAGCTTTGCCGCGATTCCTACCGGCAAGCGATTCATTTTTATGCGGAACATTTTCCCGGGGTCCGCTTGAAAGCGTTCGTCTGCAGTTCCTGGCTCTTGAGTCCCCAGCTTTCCGCAATTCTGCCTTCTGGCTCGAATATCGTCCGGTTTCAACGGGATTACCGGTTATTGCCGCACAAATCCGACGACCGGCAATTGTTCGAGCGGGTATTCGGCGCGAAGCCTGCAGATTGGCGGACCGCTCCGAGGGATACGGCGCTGAGGCGCCTGGTGGCTGATTTTTACAGACGGGGCGGAATTACCCATGCCGGTTCCGGCTTCATTCTGAAGGAAGACATCTGACGCAGCCTATATGTAGAGCGAACGGCCTCCGGCTTTGAATTGTTCGGCCTTTTCTTCCAGTCCGGCAGTGATGGCGGCTTGATCGTCCAGTCCGCTTCTCTGCGCGTATTCGCGAATGTCCTGGGTAATCCGCATGCTGCAAAATTTGGGCCCGCACATGGAGCAGAAATGCGCTGTTTTCGCCGCTTCGGCGGGAAGAGTCTCATCGTGGTATTCCATCGCCCGCTCCGGATCCAGCGAAAGATTGAATTGATCGCGCCAGCGGAATTCGAAGCGGGCCTTGGAGAGCGCGTTGTCGCGGTCCTGGGCGCCCGGGTGTCCCTTCGCCAAATCGGCGGCGTGCGCGGCGATTTTGTAAGTAACAACCCCTGTCCGCACATCTTCCTTGTTCGGCAGGCCAAGATGTTCCTTTGGCGTGACATAACAAAGCATCGCCGTTCCGAAAGAACCGATCATCGCCGCTCCGATGGCGGAGGTAATGTGGTCGTACCCCGGAGCGATATCCGTCGTCAGCGGCCCCAGTGTGTAAAAAGGCGCTTCATGGCATGTCCGCAGCTGCCGGTCCATGTTCTCCCTGATCAAATGCATTGGGACGTGGCCGGGCCCTTCGATCATCACCTGAACATCATGCTTCCAGGCAATCTCCGTTAGTTCCCCAAGGGTTTCCAGCTCGGCGAACTGCGCTTCGTCGTTGGCATCGGCAATGCATCCCGGTCTTAAACCGTCCCCGAGCGAGAAAGAGACGTCGTACGCCTTCATGATTTCGCAGATTTCCTCAAAGTGGGTGTAAAGAAAATTTTCCCGGTGATGAGCCAGGCACCAGGCCGCCATGATCGATCCCCCGCGGGAGACGATTCCCGTCAGCCTTCTCGCCGTTAACGGCACGTAGCGCAGCAGAACGCCCGCGTGGATGGTAAAATAATCGACGCCCTGTTCGGCCTGCTCAATCAGCGTATCGCGGTAGATCTCCCACGTCAGTTCTTCCGCCTGGCCGCCCACCTTCTCCAGCGCCTGATAGATCGGCACCGTTCCCACCGGAACCGGTGCGTTGCGGATGATCCATTCGCGCGTTGTGTGAATGTTTTTGCCGGTGGATAAATCCATGATCGTATCCGCGCCCCACCGGATAGCCCAGGTCATCTTTTCCACCTCTTCTTCGATGGAGGAGGAGACGGCGGAATTTCCGATATTGGCATTGACTTTCACCAGAAACTTGCGCCCGATGATCATCGGCTCGCTTTCCGGGTGGTTGATATTGGCCGGAAGGATGGCCCGCCCGGCGGCGATTTCGCTGCGCACAAATTCCGGCGAAACCTGCTCGCGGATCGCGGCAAATTCCATTTCCGGTGTGATGATTCCCTTGCGGGCGTAGTGCAGCTGGGTTACATTCCGCCCCGGCTTGGCCTTCAGCGGACGGCGCCGAAGTCCCGGGAAGAGCTCCGCGGCAGTCGACTCGCCGGCGCGATTCCCGTTATCTTCCGGTTTCACCTGCCGGCCTTCCCCGAACTCCGCGTCCCCGCGTTCCAGAATCCAGGGCAGACGGCCCATCGGAAGACCGCGGCGAATATCGGTTGCCGCCTGTTCATCCGTGTAGGGCCCGCTTGTATCGTACACGCACAGCGGAGCGTTGGGCACCGTCCCCTGGCTGCCCGAGGTAGGGCTTAGTTCAATCTGCCTTACCGGGACCTTCAGATCGGGCCGGGACCCCTGCAGATACATTTTCCGGCTTCCGGGAAAGGCAGTAATGCGATGGGCGGGCCGGGTCGTTTGTTCATTTGACATCCATGAAACCTCCTTGGACAATAAACCGGATTTCAATCGCATGTTCCCGGGAGGGGGAAGCCCCCGCGGCTGCGGTGCGCGGCAACAAAAAAAGACCGCATGAATAAACAAGCGGTCCTTCCGTGCAGGCAAAAACACGGCGTCATTTCTTCTTTCCTCCGCTGGCATTATCCAGTTCAGGTATAACGGTCGACGGCCGTAAGGGCCGTCCTCTCAGCCTGGCTATCCTCCAAGCTCCCGTGAATATGTGATTGTTAATTATACCATATAACGGATAACCCAAATGCGCAAGCCCCTTTTTTCAGACTAGACCCGGTACATTTCCCGGAATCTGGACGGGGCCATACCGTATTTGCCGGCAAACACCCGGGAGAAATAGAATCCGCTCTGGTAGCCGCATTCCGCGGAGATCCGCTCCATCCCGAAATCGGTTTCCAGCAGAAGGGTTTCCGCCTTCTTCAGACGGATGGCTGTCAGGAACTTGATTGGAGGCACGCCGACGGCGGCTTGAAAACGACGGCTAAATTGCGACGGACTCAATGCCGCCCGCTCGGCCAGCTTCTTTAACGAGACAGGCTCGCTGGCATGGGCCTCCAGAAAATGAATGGCTTGGTCAATGAATAAATCCTTATTCGCGGCCTTCGGTTGGGTCGAGCTTTCCCAGAGGCAGGCATATAGCAGATCGTTTAGCAGATGCGTCTTGTAGGCTGTCAGATCCGGAAGGGAGCTGTCCATGATTTCCTTATATTTTTTCAACGTGGAGGCGTAACGGGGCAGGTCCCGAACCCGGATCCTTCCCCGCAGCTTCTGGGACCCCGCATGATAGGGAATCCCCTGCTCGTCGTACCAGGCGAATTCCAGCGAAAGAAATTCCAGGGGCTCCGGAGACTCCCGGTAGAGAGTCCAGCCGGGGGGACACAGGAGCATCTCGCCGAATCCGGCGGTTCCTTCCGAATCGCCAAGCCGGTAACGGAAGTTTTTATTCCCCGATGCAAGAATGTACCAGTTGGAGCGTCTGCTTTCGGAAAAGACGAACCGCTTGGCGGTCACGGCGTAATAGCTGCCCACCAGTTCCGTATGAAGCCTCAATTTCCGGTCACCTCGCAAAAAAGAAGAACATGGGGGAACGCTGTATGCGGATGAAATTTGCGGGCCCAGGGAATCCGGCCTTCGCTCGGTTGATGCCAATGCCATTCTCCTGGATGCGGGGTATGTCCTTCAGGCCGGTGCAGATCATAGGGTCAGCGATGCTTATTCCCGTTCGTACGATTCCCTCCGGCCTCTGGAGACGGATCGGCCCTTCGTAAGAGGAATCTGGGTGAGGGGATCGGACGGCCTGAATTATTTGACGGCGGCAAATTTCGGGAAGACCCGGGAGGAGGTGCGGATTCCAGCCGATCGCCCGATCTGGGATTTCACGGCAGGGCGCAGCCTGCAGCCGGACGAAAGCGGCCGGGCGGCGCTATCGATTGAACCCGGCCGGGCGGTCCTGATCCGCCTCTGACCTTTCCCTATTTAAGGTTTTCACCTGGGCAGGAAAGCGGTAAAATGGGGAAGACAATCCCGTCCCGCGGGAGGAGGAATAAAGCACTGATGGCATGGCTTCACATTCGCTATCATTCCGAAGTTTTGCGCATGCCTGCGGCAATGGAGGTGCTGCTGCCCCAAGCCGGTTCCGCGGACTCCCGCGGACAATGCGGTCCGGGGCCATATGCGGCCCTGTATTTGCTGCACGGGGTGCACGAGGACCATACCGCCTGGCTGCGCCGCAGCAACATTGAACGTTACGTCAGAGGCTTGCCGCTTGCCGTGGTCATGCCGGCCGGACATCATGGATGGCATACGGATATGGCCTATGGCCGCGATTATTTCCGCTTCCTCACGGAAGAACTGCCCGCTTTATGTGAACGGATGTTTCCCCTGTCAAGCTCGCGGGAGGACCGGTATATCGCCGGGGCTTCCATGGGCGGATACGGCGCCCTCAAGGCGGCACTGGCGGCCCCGGAAACATTCGGCGCAGCGGCTTCCTTTTCCGGACCGACGGATGTGCTTGGCGTGTACGATCGTCTCGATTCCGCGCTTGCCGCGGATATTTTCGGAAGCCGTTCGGGCTTGCCCGGAAGCGCCGGCGATCTGTTCGCGGCGGCGGAAAAGCTGGCCGGGGCGGAGAAGCCGCGCGCCGATTTTTATCTGTGGTGCGGCAAGGAGGAACCGCTATACCCGGAGAACCTTCGCTTCTGCCGGCATTTGCAGGAACTGGGGCTGCCGCTAACGTTTGCGGAAGGCGAGGGGGAAAGCTGGGACGCCTGGGACCGGTGCGTGCGGGACTTTCTGCAATGGCTCCGCCGCTCCCGGAAGGATGGAAGGGAGGGCAGCGCATGGCTTCGATCGAAGCGCATATTTACTCCGAAGTCCTCGCCATGGACACGGAAGTGAACATCATCCTCCCTCAGGAGAAACAGCCCTACCAGGGGAACGGCAGGTTTAGGGTACTGTGGCTGCTGCATGGCGGATCGGGGGATGCCACGGCATGGCAGCGCATGAGCGCGATCGAGCGGTATGCCGTGCAATACGGAATCGCTGTTGTCATGCCCGGCGGGATGTATTCATGCTTTACGGATATGGCGCACGGCGGCCGGTTCTTTACTTATTTAACCGAAGAATTGCCGGGAATCGTCCGCTCCATGTTTCCCCGCCTGTCTCCCGCCCGCGAAGAGAACTATATCTCCGGCTTTTCCAACGGCGGATATGGCTGCCTGAAAGCCGGGCTGTCCCGGCCCGACCTGTATGGAGCGATCGGCGCCTTCTCGGCCGGAGATAAAGCGGATGTGCCGTTTGCGAACGACGGTTCCCGGCGTTCCCTCGACCGCATCGCCGTCTTTGGGGGCGGCAGCCTCGAAGGGACGGATTTTGACCTGAAGCATTTGGGGCGCAAGTCGCTGGCAAGAGGGGGATCGCTGCCAAGGGTTTATCATGCCTGCGGGAGCGAGGACCCCTGGCTCGTTCTGAACCATAAAGTACGGGATTTTTTCGGGGGACTGGACGGAAACCCCTATGACTACCAGTATCACGAGGCGGAAGGGATGGGGCATGCCTGGGAATTCTGGGAGACGGAGCTGCTTCGCTTCTTCGAAGCATTGGGCTTGGAAGAAGCGGATGGGGCCTACATCACCGGCATATAAAGAAGCCGCTTCGCAAGGAAGAGAGGAGATTAAAGCAATGACGGATTCCGTCGTTCAAGAACAAGAAACGGCCGCCCTGGGGAAGCCCAGGACGGGAGGAAAGGTGCTGGAGGTGCTTGGCGCATCCTTCAAGCTCGGATTGACCTCGTTCGGCGGCCCGGTAGCCCATCTGGGATATTTTCATGACGAATACGTCAAACGCAGAAAATGGCTGGACGAAAAAAGCTACGCCGATCTGGTGGCCCTCTGCCAGTTTCTGCCCGGCCCCGCGAGCAGCCAGGTAGGGATCTCGATCGGCATGCTAAGGGCCGGCCTGCCCGGCGGGATTGCGTCCTGGCTCGGATTTACGCTTCCATCGGCAGTGGCGCTTATGGTATTCGCTTATGCGGTCAGGGGCTTCGATGCCGGCGCGGCGGGATGGGTGCACGGGCTGTTAATCGCCGCCGTCGCCGTGGTTGCGCAGGCTGTCTGGGGGATGGCCGGAAAGCTGGCCAACGACCGCATAAGGGGGACCCTTGCCATCCTCACGGCGATCATTGTCCTGCTGTTTCCTTCGGCCTTCGTCCAGCTGCTCGCCATTGCCGCCGCGGCTTTGTTCGGCAGGCTCTTTCTGCCGAAGTCGGCGGTCCCGGAAACGCCCAGGATTGGCATTTCCGTCGGACGGCGTATGGCTGCGGCAGCCTGGCTGCTGCTGTTCGGGCTGCTGGTTGTCCCGCCGATGTTGCGGGAGATCGTCCAGGCCAAATGGCTCGCCCTGTTCGACAGCTTCTTCCGTGTCGGATCCCTGGTCTTCGGCGGAGGGCACGTTGTCCTGCCCATGCTGCAGGCGGAAGTTGTGCCGGCGGGATGGATGACGGACTCCCAATTTCTGGCCGGCTATGGCGCCGCCCAAGCCGTGCCTGGACCGCTGTTCACTCTCTCGTCTTATTTGGGGACCGTTGCCGGAGGATGGGCAGGGGGAGTCATCGCCCTGCTCGCCATGTTTTTGCCTTCCTTTCTGCTCGTTGCCGGTTCCCTGCCGCTTTGGGATGCGGTCCGCCGCCGGCCCGGCGTTCAATCCGCCCTGGGCGGCGTCAACGCGGCGGTGGTGGGCATCCTGCTGGCCGCCTTCTACAATCCCGTCTGGACCAGCGCCGTTCGCACCCCGTATGATTTCGCCCTTGCTGCGGCATCGTTCGGGCTGCTCATGCTCTGGAAGCTTCCGCCCTGGATCGTGGTCCTGTTCTCGGCGGCGGGCGGCATGCTGATTTCCCGGATCGTTTGAACAGCATTCGCGCTGGATACGCATCCGTTTCCTCCATGCTTCCAAACCGAGCTTCTGCTTGCCGGACCGCAGCCTGTCGAACACGGAATTCGGTGATTCTTCGTCCGTACCCCGGAAGCCTTGAGGGGGGGCGGGAAACATTTGCCGTGCTATGGAATCGCCGGGGATGGCAAATATGGCAGCCGTAATCGATGAATGAAGCCGGGAATGATCCTATCGTTAAACATGCCAAGGGGCGGCTGCCCCTTGGTTTTTTTCATCCCCTAGCAGATTTTCATTCGCTTTGGCACCGATCGGATTCGGCAGGCCGTTCCGGACGCAACGGTCAGGCCGTGTCAGTTTCCGGTTGCTCAGGAATCCTCGAATTCTTTGGCGTTGGGACTCATGCACGTTATGGTATTGACTACGGCGCCGGGCGGTTTGGGCACCCGGCCCGCGAGCAGCGGATCCCCGGTCTGTTCCATCCAGCGCTGCAGTGAATCCGCCAGCTCTCCGCAGATATCCCGATAACGCGAATCCCGCACGCGGTTAACCCGTTCAACCGGGTCCAGGTAAAGATCGAATAGCATCTCCGTTTCCCTGGTTTCGCCGGCAAAGCCGTGATTCAGCAGAAAATCTTTGCTGGGCCCGTCGTCGATATTGGCCAACACATAATGGTCATGATCGTCGAAAAAGCGGATCAGCTTGTACCGATTTGTGCGGATGCAGCGCATTGGCTCGTAGGCCGCGTGATAGCTCACCTCGGAAAATACTTCGCCCCGGATCGAATCCGCTTCCCCTTTCAGCAGGGGCAGCATGGATTTACCCTGCAGCCATTCCGGCTTCTCCGCCCGGATCAGCTCGCAAATCGTCGGAAACAGATCGATCTGGGAAACCAGGGAATCGACGATTTGCCCCCGTCTTGTCAGCCCCGGAAATTTCAGGATCAGGGAAACTCCGGTTCCGGTATCGTAGAGACTGCATTTCATATGGGGGAAGGCAATTCCGTGGTCCGTCGTATAGATGATGATCGTATCCTTCTCCCTGCCGGTTTCGCGAAGAGCCTCCAGGACGATTCCGGCACATTCGTCCATATGGCGGACGGATGTCATGTAGGCCGCCATGTCCAGCCGGTTTTCCGGGCTGTCGCAGAAGGGAAAGGGAGGCTGGACATAGTCCGGATGAATGTCTCCCGCAACAGGAAGGTAAGGACGGTGCGGATAAAAAAAGCCAACTGACAAAAAGAACGGTGTTGCGCCACCCTTCCGTCGGAGGTACTCCGCCGCCATTCGCGCACTGCGCAAATCCTGTTCCGCCCGGCTCCCGTTCCCGGCGCCCGCCGTCAGGTGCAGCCGGTATCCGATGGAGGCCGCATCCGGCCCTTCATGCTGGACGCCGCTAAGTACCGTCTCGAACCCGAGACTGGCCAGATAATGGGCCAAATGCCGGCGGGAATCCTTGAGCCGGAAGCCCCTGTGGGCAAGCCCGGTCATTCCGCAGGAATGGGGAGCTGTGCCGGTCAGAAGCGCCGAACGGCTTGGCGAGCAGGTCGGCGCGGCGCTGTAGGCCTGGCGGAACAATACCCCTTCGCGGGCGAATTTCATCAGATTCGGTGTTGGAACCGGATAACCGTAAGGTTCGATAAACCGTCCGGTATCGTGGGAATGCAAATAGACAATATTCATAGGAAGCACCTCCTCACCTTATTGTAAGCCCTTACCGCACCTGCCTGCATAATAAATTTTGAACCGGATCTGTGATATAATTGGCTTCAATCACGAGACAGACCAGGAGGAACCCCATGATACCCAATCTAACCGGAAAAATTGCCCTGATCACCGGCGCAGGCAGCGGCTTGGGTCAAGCGATCGCGGAAGGACTTGCCGAACACGGAGCGGAACTGATCCTTGTCGGAAGACGGGAGAACAAGCTTGAATCGACCAGGCGGGCCATCCTGTCCAAAGGCGGGAAAGCCCGGGTGTATGCAGCCGATGTGTCCCGCATCGAAGAGGTGGAGCGGCTGAAGGCCGCGATTTTTCAGGAAGCCGGCGCCCCCTCCATCGTGGTCAATGCGGCGGGAATGTACGGGGAAATCCAACCGATAAGGGATAGTGATCCCGCCCTGTGGATTCAGACCCTGTTGACCAATACGGCCGGGCCGTACCTGATTAGCCGGGCGTTTGTCGGCGAAATGATCCGGGCGGGCTGGGGAAGAATTGTCAATCTATCCTCCGCCGCTTCGCTTGCCGGGCCCAATCCGAAGAACAGCGCCTACGCTGTCAGCAAGGCGGCGCTCAATCTTTTTACCAGACAGCTGGCCGCCGAGGTGGAGGGCACCGGCGTTACGGCAAATGTCATGCACCCGGGTGAAGTCAAGACGGAGATGTTCGAATTCATCAAAGAGGCTTCCGCCAAGGAGGGAGATATGGCCGGCTGGGTAAAGAGGGTAGAGGAGACCGGCGGAGATTCCCCCGAAAAAACGGTGCAATTGATTCTGGAATTGACCGGACCGGGGTCGGAGCAGGTCAACGGCCGGTTTTTGTGGATCAGAAACGGGCTGAAAGAGCCGCTGCCAAGCTGGGATTAACGGATATTTCCCGCGGACGGGCAGGAAATCCCTGATTCTTCCCGAATGTATTTCGTCAAAAGCGGCTGAATATTTCATGGAATCGGCGAATACATCTATGGAAGCCGTCAACCCATATCCGATCGGGAGGGATTCCTTTGAAAGCGGTTGTAAATTACCAGGCGGGCGCCGGCATGGTGGAAATCCGCGACGTTCCGGTGCCTTCGAAGCTTGGGCCGAAAGATGTGCTGATCCAGGTGAAAGCTGCGGGCGTCTGCGGCAGCGACCTCCACATGTACCATGACATTCAGGGCTTCCCTGTCAAGCGGCCGGTGACGCTCGGCCATGAATTCTCCGGGGTGGTAGCGGCGACGGGTCCGGAAGTCACCCGGTTCCAGGCGGGCGACCGCGTTGTCAGCGAAACGCCCGCTTACGTCTGCGAAACCTGCATCTATTGCCGCACCGGACAATATAATCTTTGTCCGCATCGCAGGGGGTTTGGCGTTCTGGAGGACGGGGCGATGGCCGAATATGTCAAGACTAGAGAGGCGATCGTGCACAAGGTTCCGGACTCGGTCTCCTTCGAGAAAGCGGCGATGACCGAACCTGCGTGCGTTGCCTATAATGCGGCCGCCCATCATTTCCGGATCCGCCCCGGCGATTATGTGGTCGTCTTCGGCCCCGGTCCGATCGGCCTGATGTGCGTGCAGATTGCCAAACGATTTTCCCCGGGTCGATTGACCGTAGTCGGGACGAGCCGGGATGCGAATCGGCTGGAAATCGCCAGGACATTCGGTGCCGATTCCGTGATTATAGCCGATGAACAGGATGTAGTGCGGGAAATTCTCGCCTACGGAGACGGGTTCGGACCCGATCTGATCCTGGACGCCGTAGGCATTTCGGTGACGCTGCAGCAAAGCATCAAGGCTGTCCGTCCGGCCGGACAGATTACCAAGATCGGCTGGGGGCCGGCACCGGTCGGCTTTTCGCTGGACCCGCTGATTCAGAAGGCTGCGCGCCTGCAGGGATCCTTCAGCCATACTTACCCGATGTGGGAGAAGGTTCTCCTGCTTATGGACAAGGGGGAGATCGACCCGCTGCCCATGACGAAATCGTATCCCCTGGAAGAGTGGAAAACCGCCTTTGACGAGATGGATTCGCTACGGCACGCCAAATCGATTCTTTTGCCCGGCGGCAGGGAGTTATGATGATGGAGGGAAGAATGCCCGTGAAACCAATCGTGCAAATCTCGCTGGACCTTACGACGATCAAGGAAGCTTTGGAAATGGCGGAAATTGCGGTGGAAGCCGGGGTGGACTGGATCGAGGCCGGAACGCCGCTCATCCTGGGGGAAGGCCTGCACGCGGTCGCCGCGCTGCGCAAAGCCTTCCCCCATCATCCGATCGTCGCCGACCTGAAAACGATGGACGGCGGGTATCTGGAAGCGGAAATGATGGCGAAAGCCGGAGCCACCCACGTTGTCGTCATGGGCGTGGCCCATCCGGCGACGATCCGGGCCGTTGTCAAAGCCGCCCGCGATTACGGGATCGAGGTGATGGGCGACATCATGGCCGCTCCCGACAAAGTGGCCTGCGCCAGAATGCTCGAAGCGAACGGAGTTCATTATATTATCGTTCATACTGGGTTCGACGAAAGGGGAGAAGACCCGGAACGCACTCCATTCGATCATCTTCACGAGGTGGTGAATGCGGTTTCCGTTCCCGTTCAGGCGGTCGGAGGACTGTCGATCGAACAAGCCGCCGAAATGCCGAAGCACGGAGCCCCGCTCGTCGTGGTCGGAGCGCCGCTGGTGATTGACAGGAAGGAATTCCGGCCCAGTACGGACAAGTCCGCATTGAAGGCTTTGCTGCAGGAGCTTGTTGCCAAGGTAAAGAACGGTTAAGGCCGTGCGGAAATCGAAAACAGGCGGGGAGGAATGGCCATGAGCAACGGCTCCGGGACCAAATTGTCCGTATTTCCCAAAGGCTTCATGGAAGAATTGTCGGACGGGAGAATGTCCTTGTTTGACTGGATCCAGATGGCCGGAGAGCTTCGTGTCGACGGACTGGAATTGTATCCGCTTTTTTTGAAACAAACGGATCAGCAATATTTGCTGAAAGTGAAGGAGGCCGCATATAAGCAGGGATTGGAAATTCCGATGATGTGTTCTTCCCCGGATTTTACCCATCCCGACCCGTCCTTTCGGGAGCGGGAAGTGGATCGCATGATGCGGATGATCGACGTCATGGCTTTCCTGGGACCGGATTCGTTCCGCAGCTGCCGCGTCCTGTCCGGTCAGAACCGGCCGGGTATCTCCCGGGAGGACGGGATTGTCTGGACCCTGGAAGCGATCAGCCGGCTGCTTCCTTATGCGGCGGAGAAGAGGGTCCACCTTGTAATGGAAAACCATTACAAGGACGGATTTTGGACATATCCCGAATTTGCCTGGAAATCTGAGGTTTTCCTGGAAATTGTCGGACAAATCGCTTCGCCCTGGTTCGGAATCAACTTCGATCCTTCCAATGCGATTGTCGCCGGGGAAGAACCGCTTGGGCTGCTGCGCCGGGTCAAGCACCGGGTCATAACCATGCACGCGAGCGACCGGTATTTGCGAGCGGGCTATTCCTTGGATGACCTCAAGGAGCACTCCCTGCAGGGATATTCCAAGGCGCTGGCCCACGGGGTAATCGGCAGGGGGATGAATGATTATGACGCGATTTTCAGCGAATTGCGGGATGCCGGCTTTCAAGGATGGATCTCGATCGAGGACGGGGTGGACGGTTTGGATGATTTGCGGGAATCCGTACGGTATTTGCGAATGAAAATAGCCGAGCATCTGGGGGGATGTCCATGATCGCTCCGGGCTGGTTGACCTGCGCCGAAGCGCTGGCGGTTGAGCTTGATCAGGCGTTCGAGGAAGGCCGGGACGTCACGGGACTGGAAGCGGAGATCCGGGACGTGCTGGCGTTGGATGCGGCCGACCCGCGTCGGGAAGCGAGAGCTGCGGCGATTCTCGACCGGACGCGGACGCTGCCGCTGAGGAAAGACTACGAATATGAGGAGCCTTCCGATCTTGACGGGATCCGGGACGCCCGTCCCGATGGCCGGTTTGCTCCGGTTCCGGTAATCCGGAAAGGGGAACGGGAGCGGCTTTACGACAAGGTCTACGGCGCATGGCTCGGACGTTCAGCCGGCTGTCTGCTCGGACAGCCGGTAGAAGGGTGGCGGAGGGAGCGGCTGAGGGGCTTCCTGCGGGAAACCGGGAATTACCCGATCCGGTCCTATATGTCCTCGGACGTGGCGGACGAAATCGTCCGGAAATACGGGATTAAGAACAAGGGACAGGTTTACGGCAGCACGACGATCAACTGGATTAACAATGTACGGCATATGGTTGAGGACGACGATATGAACTACACCATTCTTGGACTGCGCATACTGGAGACCTGCGGATGCGACTTTACGCCTTACGATGCGGCCGGGGCGTGGCTGATGAACCTTCCCATCCTTCATGTCTGCACGGCCGAGAGGGTCGCCTATAAAAATCTCGTCAACCTGGTGCCGCCCCCGGATTCCGCCGCCTACCGCAATGCCTACCGCGAATGGATCGGCGCCCAGATCCGGGCGGATGCCTGGGGCTATGCCAACCCGGGAAATCCGGAGAAAGCGGCGGAGATGGCCTGGCGAGACGCGTCCATTTCGCACGTGAAGAACGGCATCTACGGGGAGATGTGGACGGCCGCCATGCTCGCCGCGGCAGCGGTGACAAGCGAAGCCGAAACGATTATACGGGCCGGACTGGGAGAGATTCCGGTCCGTTCGCGGCTTGCCGGCGGCATCTACAGGGTAATTACCTGGTCGCGGGAAGGGATCGGATGGGAAGAAGCCATCGACCGGATCCACCGGCAATTCAACGAGGCGAATCCCCATCACTGGTGCCATACGATTCCCAACGCCATGATCGTTGCCGCTGCCCTGCTGTTCGGGGAGCTGGATTTTGAACGGTCCATAGGAATCGCCGTGTCTTCGGCCTTCGATACCGACTGCAATGGGGCGACCGTCGGTTCCATACTCGGCATGATTCACGGAGCGAAAGCGCTGCCCGCCAAATGGACTGCCCCGTTGAACGACCGGATACGGTCCGGAGTAGACGGCTTCGGTCTCGTCCGCATTTCCGGGCTGGCCGAACGCACTGTAAACGTTATGCTGGCCAATCCGTTTCTTTGAGCGGGAGTCCGCCAGCCGAACCGCCGCTTTCCGCGAGATGCCGGCGGTTTGACATTTTTCGTAGCTCCGCCTGCCGTCCTTGCCATCTCACGCGGATTTTCGACAGATGTACGTTGAAGTTCGGGACGTTACCGTTTCGCGGTACCGGTAACGCTCATCGGACGGCATGTGGAAGAAAGGGGGAATAGAAGATGAATGCGGAATCAAGGAGACAGGAACTGTATCATTTGCTGGGAGATCTTCCGGAAAGGGATGTCCATATCGGGTCAAGACGGATTGCCGGGCTGGAGTGCGAACACTACCTGCTGGAAAAGCTCGTACTCCGGTTAAACGGAATAGAGGATGTTCCTGCTTATTTCGTGAAGCCGAAGTCGGGGGAAGGGCCGTTTCCGACGGTGCTGTTCAACCATTCCCATGGTGGAAACTACCGCCTGGGGAAAGACGAACTCCTGAGGGGAAACGTCTACCTGTCCGACCCGCCTTATGCGGAAGAACTGACCGCGCTTGGCTATGCGGTTTTGTGTATCGATGCCTGGGGCTTCGGCGAGAGGCGCGGAAGGACGGAAAGCGAGCTCTTCAAGGAAATGCTGTGGAACGGACAAGTACTCTGGGGAATGATGGTGTTCGACAGTTTGCGGGCGGTCGACTATCTGCTGACCCGGGACGATGTGGACGTTGAGAGGATCGGCACGCTGGGCATGTCCATGGGCAGCACCATGGCCTGGTGGACCGCTGCGCTCGATCCCCGGATCAGGGTATGCATCGAAATCGGCGGACTGACCGATTACCAGGCCTTGATCGAAACCCGGGGACTGGATCAGCATGGTATCTATTATTATGTTCCCGGGCTGCTGAAGGCGTTCACCACCGCCCAGATCAACGCGTTAATCGCGCCGCGTCCCCATCTGGGTATCGCCGGAATCTACGACCCGCTCACCCCGCCGCGAGGGCTTGAAGCAATCGATGCGGAACTGAGGGAGGTGTACCGGGCCGCGGGCGCCCCGGACGCCTGGAAGTTGCTGAGGTATGCCACGGGTCATTTCGAGACGCAAGAAATGCGCTTCGAAGTGGTTCAATTCCTGAGGGAACGATTGTAGGAGTCTCCTTTCAGCGTTGCGGCGCGGCACCGGCGAAAACCGGCGTCCGCAGCCCCGGTACGAAACCGGATTCCGGAGGTCCTGAAGGTTCCGGTTTCGTACCGCACGCCCAGAGGATTAATTCCCGCTTGCATGGCGGGATTGGGATACTGGCTTCACCTGCTTTCGTATCGGCCGCAGCAGCGCGGCGGCCAGCATGGCCAGGGAAAGCAGACCGCAGAGACAAAACAGCAGGCGCAAGTGCGGAACAGGATCGGCTGCCGCGCCGCCACTTGCCGAGCCCTGCTCTCCGTCCAGATGCCCGACAAGCAGGACAGCCAGGGCAATGCCCGCGATCATGCCCAGGTAGCGGATCAGCGCCAGCATGCTTCCGACCAGGCTTGATTTATCTCCTGGCGCCGCGCTCATGATGTCCGCGTTATTGGAAGCAAGGAACAGTCCGCCCCCTGCTCCGAATAAAGCGCCGGCCCAGATGAAATCTGCAGTGACAGGCGCTCCGCCGGCGATGACCGGCACCGTTGAAAGTGTGCACAGCACGGAGCCGAGACTTGTCGGCCAGAAAGCGCCATAACGGTCGCGGCTCCAGCCGGACAGAGGTCCGAGAAGGCCGAGGAAGACGGGCTGCACCGCGAGCACAAGGCCGATCACGGGAATCGGCAGTCCAAGCCCGCTGCGCATATAGAAAGCCTGTGGAATTTGCGCGGCCGTCTGGACGGCATAGTATAGAAACGCCGACAGGTTCCCGACAGCGATGGGACGAACCCGGTAAAGTATCGGGTCGATCACGCCGTTTGGCCTGCCGCGTTCGTAGAAGGCAAGGAAACCGGCGGACAGCAGTCCGGCGCCGGCAGGCACGACCGCCATACCCGGGACACCCGTTCGCTCGAAAAATACGGCGGCCGTAAACAGGCATAGGACACATACAGCCAGCGCGAGCGACCCGACAAAATCAACCGGCCTCCGGGAACGTTCCGTTTCGGGAAACCAGAGATAGCCGAATGCCGCGGCAATCAGTCCGATCGGCACGTTCGTCCAGAACAGGGAAGGCCATCCCCACACGTTCATCATAAAGCCCCCAATCGTGGGCCCGGACAAAGTACCGGCTGACATCACAATTGTATTGATCCCCAGCGCCTTGCCCCTTTCCTTATCCGGAAACATAAAGCGGACCATCGCCTGGCTGTTGGCCATGATCATGGCGGCGCCGCAGCCTTGCACCGCACGCGCCGCAAGCAGCAGAGCGAAACCGCCCGGGAGGGCTGCCAGCAACGAGCCCAGAGCAAATACCAGGAATCCGGCACTGTAAATTTTGCCCCGGTTCAACCGGTCGGAGACATTCCCGAGCACGGGAAGCAAACCCGCCATCACAAGCAAGTAAATCGTGACGACCCACTGCACTGTCGCGAGTGTAACTTCGTTGTCGGAAGCCATGACAGGGAGCGCCAAATTTACGATTCCTACATCCAGAGTAGTCATAAAGGTGCCCAGATTGATGATTTGCAGAATCGCCCAGCGGTTCGCCGGTTTCTCCATTCCCATCCCTCCTGCAGCGTCTGCGCGGCCCGTTTTCTCTATTGTATCCCTCCGAATTGGCTTGCGGATGACGATAAATGATCGTTAATTCCATACTGCATTTTTGATTTTTGGATCAATAAAAGAAAAACGAATTTCTTGACAGCGTTTCCACCCATAACTATGATAAAAGGAAGGAAATTCACGCGAAAGCTTCGTGCCGTCGGAACGTGAAATCGTTTCCCGATCCTATAATTGCATACAGGTATGGTACCAATTTAATTTCTTCGGAAAGGAGCCTATATGAAACCTGATTTCCTTTCAATGACTTGCGTCGGCCAGCCATGCCGCAATTTCAACATTCCTGCCTCCGTCGTCATTCTCGATCCCCGGGATAAACGGGAAAAGTTCGTGCTTTCGAACATGGCTTTGGGCGAAACCGGTAACCTGATCTTTATCGATACGGAAACGGGGGAGGGGGAATCCTTCCCGCTTCCCGGAGATGCCGGCGCGTGGGGGCTGGTAAATTGGCACAACGAAAAACTGGTTGTCGGCACCTGCCCGGAATAAGCCTATTTGCACTGCTTCGACCTTCGCACGCGCACCTGGAAGGACCCTTTAAGAGAAGGCAGGGAGAAATATTTCTGGAATCTGACGATTGGCTCCGACGGCAATGTTTACGGCGGCACCTGGCCGGGCTGTTCGCTTCTCAGGTATGATCCCGTACGCCATACATTGGAAAACCTCGGACGCGCGTCGGATAATGCGAAAAATCTTTATAGCCGGCAGGTATGGGGCGAACTGCCCGGTACCATCTTCGTGCAGGTCGGTTTTGACAGCGTGCGGCTCAGAGCCTATTCGATTTCTTCCGGCACGTTTGCCGATTTCGGTTCCCCGGGATTCACCATCAAGGAAATTGCCCCGGATTTTATTTGTACGGAAAACAACGGCGTCTATGAATTTTATGATCCGCGCACGTTCGAGCCGCTGCCGGCCGAACCCTATCTGTCCAGATTAACGGATACGGATTTTCGATTGCCGAATGGAAAAAAACAGCGGGTACTCCCATTGGCAAACGGACGTTACGCCGGGGTTCGCGGTCAGGAATACTTTATCGTCGGCAGCCTGCGGGACACACCGGAGCTGAAACGAATTCCCGTACCCGCCCCCGCCACGATGATTCATACGCTTATCGCTGGAGAGGACGGGAAGATCTGGGGTTCCTGCGCCTTCGGGCAAACAATTTTTTTCTACGATCCCGCGGACGGCAGCTATTGGAATTCTCCCGCCGTATGCGATAGCGGGGGGGAAGTTTATGGGATGCAATTTGTCGGCACCCGCTTGTTCATGTCATGTTATGCAGGCGGGGATCACGTTGTCTACGATACGGAGAAGCCATGGAATCAGCTCGGCAATGAAAATCCACGCACCCTCCGATCGGTGGCGCCGGCATTGATCCGGCCTACCGGACGCACAGTACTCGGACCCGACGGGGGAATCTGGACGGGATGGTCGGCAAAGTACGGAACTTACGGGGGAGGGTTGTCCAGAGTGGATCCCCACACTCTGGAGGTCGAGTCCTGGTACGATCCGGTCCTTGAGCAGCAGATCTGCGGCCTGACCGCGGACGGAAAGTATCTTTATTTTACGGCCAACGGCGGCGCAAGCGGACTTGCGTACAAGGAAGAGCCCTGCCACTTCGGGGTCTGGTCGGTGGAGGAACGGCGGGTCGTATTTCTCCATCCATTTGAAAACGGCGTTCATACGGGCAGTGCTGTATTGGCCGCCGGCGGCCGGGTATTCGTCGCCGCAGGGAACGGCATTCGCGAATTTCACCCCGATACCTTCTCGTTCACCCGCAACATTGAGTTGGGAGAACCCTGCACCTGGATGGTGAAGGCCGGCGGGAATGCCGTCGCCGCTTTCGGCAGCCGCCATCTCTACCTGATCTCTGCAGGAGAAACTAATGCGAAGGCGATCGCCTCGCTGCCGGACCGCGTTCACGCGGCCGCGTTCACGCAAACCGGGGAGCTATATTTCGCGATAAAGTCGAAGTTGTACCGCATGGATCTTCACGCGGCAGGGAAGGAGGAGTGACGATGCCTGAACCTAACCCGACGGTATCCGCGTCTATCCCTGCGGCAACGCGGCAAGCCTCCAGGCTGCGCAAAATCCGCACCAAGCTGTGGCGCGACCGTTTTCTGTATCTGCTGATCCTGCCGGGTTTCGCTTTTTTTCTGATTTACAAGTACATCCCTATGCTGGGGCTGGTTATTGCCTTTCAGGACTACAGCCCGTTTCTCGGGTTTGCGGGAAGCGAGTGGGTCGGCTTCAAGCATTTTGCCAAGCTGTTTGAAGATGCGGAAGTCATCCGGGTTCTGTGGAACACTTTATACCTGTCCTTCCTGCAAATTGTTTTCTCGTTCCCGGCTCCCATCGTCCTGGCGCTGCTGCTTAACGAAGTGCGAAACCAGCTGTACAAGAGGGTCATCCAGTCGATTGTCTATCTGCCCCATTTTTTGTCCTGGGTAATTGTTGTCGGGATTTTCATGATTTTTCTCCGGACGCACGGCTTTATCAA
>Ga0310827_100385_pt1 | contig 37590 bp, 36 predicted proteins | sample WT_ome_2_FD_201309 | JGI IMG/M metagenome (GOLD analysis project Ga0310827, IMG submission 201309) | Sorghum-adapted microbial communities enriched on wild type (WT) sorghum from Joint BioEnergy Institute, Emeryville, California, United... ... | reverse complement strand
GCGCCTTGACAAGCTCTTTTTCTCATGTCAAAGTAAGAATTAATGCCCTGTGAGACATCATGGGTAGCATAGTATATCAAAGAAGCAGGTGGATTTATGGATATTGATGCTTTGGTTAAGCGGATTAACGAGCTGGCTCGAAAAGCGAAACAAGAAGGGTTAACGCAAGACGAACTCTTGGAAAGAGCCCAGCTTCGGGAAACGTATCTGCAAAACGTTCGCAGAAATTTTCGGCAACAGCTCGAGTCGATCGAGATTGTAGATAAATAGGGAGGAACAGGTATGGGGTCGTTTGACCGAAAAGTAGAACGCAATCAACGAAGAATGTACAAGAAAGGCAAAGGTTCCAATGTCGGACAAGGGACGCGCAACCCTCGTACTTCACTTGGAGCAAATGGGGAAGGCGACGTATTTAAAGGGCGGAACTTCATTTTGCCTACCGCCTTGGTTCTGTTAGCGCTGCTGTATGCCGTGGTCGGGTTGATCGGGAATACCGAGGAAGTGAATTCGGTATTGTTCTGGGCAACGATCTTTTTGTATTTCGTGCTGGCTCTGGTGATTTTCCTGCGCAAGCCTTATTTGCGCGTGAATAAGAGCTCGTTGTACACTTCGAAGTTCAACCGCGATCGGATGTTGGATGCGGGTAACATCAGCAAGATCAAAGTGAGCCGGAACAAAATCGTCATTGAACCGAAGACGCGGGAACCGAAGTGGGTGTTCTACCGCGCCCGTAACCGTTTTGACACGGAAGCAATGGCTGCACGCCTGCAGTTGTATGCTGATACCCATCATGTGAAGCTGGTGAAGGAATAAACCTTATACAATACACTTGCGATAGGAATGGAGAGGTTGGGACGAATGACAATCAAGGCGGTATGTTTTGACCTGGATGACACGCTGCTCTGGGATGAGCGAAGCGTAAAGGAAGCTTTTGCTGCAACGTGTGAACGCGCTGCGGCGAAAATTGATGGATTAAACCCCGATCAATTGGAAGAAGCTGTACGCCGGGAAGCTCGGGGGTTGTATGAATCCTATGAAACGTATCCTTTCACAACGATGATTGGAATCAATCCGTTTGAAGGGTTATGGGCGACATTCTCTGCTGGAGAACAACCGGAATTCCGCCAGTTGGAGCAGTTAGCTCCAACCTATCGTAAGGAATCCTGGCGGCGCGGTCTGCTTGCGCTTGGCGTTGATGACGAGGACCTGTCCGGTGAACTGGCGGAACAGTTTGGCCGCGAACGGCGTGCCCGTCCTCATGTATACGAGGAGACTTTTCAAGTGTTGAAGGAATTGCAAGGCAAGGTGAAGCTGCTGTTACTTACGAACGGATGTCCAGCCTTACAGCAGGAGAAGCTGGATGGTGTGCCTGAGCTGGCGCCTTTTTTCGATGAGATTGTGATCTCCGGAAACTTCGGTAAGGGCAAACCCGATCCATCCATTTTCCGCCACGCCTTAGAACGGTTAGGGATCGAACCGAATGAAGGAATCATGGTTGGTGATAAGCTGACGACGGATATCAAAGGTGCGCTAAGTGTTGGTATGACCGCCGTTTGGATTAATCGAGACGGCAAAACACTTACCGGTGAGATCGTACCGGATTATGAGATCAAGCATTTGTCCGAACTTCATGACCTCTTAGCGAAGTTGGCATAACTCAAGTTGGCTTGTAGTGAATCAGAAGTAAGGTATTCTTAGGTGGTGGAAGGGGGAAATCTGAATGCGAATCAAGGGAAAAACGGGGCTGCTTGTTGCCATCGTTCTTGCGCTCATTGTTGTCGCTGGATGCAGCCGTAGTGAATCATCGTCTGCTTCAGCGGAAGAAGCGGCACTGCAGCCGATTCAAGTTGAGCTGGACGTAACACCAGCTGCAGCTAAGGCCGGTGAACCGGTGACGTTTACAGCCAAAGTAACCCACAACGGCGAGAACGTGGATGATGCGAAGGAAGTTATGTTCGAATTTTGGAATACAGATGACGATAACGCAAAGCACAATCAAGTCCAAGTGAAGAGTGCCGGCAACGGAACCTATGTGCTGGAGCATACTTTTAAGGAACCTGGAACCTATGAAGTGATTTCCCATGTTACGGCTCGCGATCAGCACTCCATGCCTTCGAAGCAATTCACGGTGGAATAAGCTGACAACTGAATCGGTGCTTTTGTTAAAGGAGCTGCTGTTCTCCATTTGGAGAAGGCGGCTTTTCTATTAAATTGATCCTCCTGATAAGGCGAATTTCCGAACTTTAAAAGAAAAGATTTGTAGCGTTGTTCGGATTTTAATTCAGGGATGACCGATAGGATAACAAGATCTTGAATGAAGTGTTTCACTTGTAGATTTCACGGAACTCTCTTTTCTTCAACGCTTTATTCTGTTAAACTATAACTTAACGTTTTACGGGAGGGACATGACATGAGTAAACCAAGCCTGCTCGACAGAATGAAAGAACGAATATTGATCCTCGATGGCGCCATGGGCACCATGATTCAGCAGGAAAACCTGACTCCAGCCGACTTCGGCGGTGAAGAGCTGGACGGCTGTAACGAAATGCTCGTGCTCACCCGTCCGGATGTGATCCGTGGCATCCACGAGAAGTATCTCGCGGCAGGTGCTGATTTGATAGAAACGAATACGTTCGGTGCGACATCTGTCGTGCTGGCTGAATATGATATTCCGCATAAGGCACGTGAAATCAACTTGGCTGCGGCCAAGCTGGCGATTGAAGCAGCGGAAAAATACAGTACTCCGGATCATCCACGCTACGTGGTAGGCATCCTGGGACCCACAACCAAGACCTTATCCGTTACTGGCGGCGTGACTTTCGATGAGTTGACGGCCAGCTATGCGGAGCAAGCTACGGCGTTAATCGAAGCTGGTGTTGATGCGCTGATGCTGGAAACTTCACAGGATACACTGAACGTAAAAGCCGGGAGTATCGGAATTAAACGGGCTTTTACCGAGACTGGAACCACGTTGCCTCTGATGATCTCCGGCACCATCGAGCCGATGGGGACAACGCTGGCGGGTCAAAATATCGAAGCCTTCTATATCTCGCTTGAACATCTGAATCCGATCTCCATTGGACTTAACTGCGCAACGGGACCAGAGTTCATGCGTGACCATATCCGCACTTTGTCTGGACTAGCGAAAGCAGCGGTAAGCTGTCACCCTAATGCCGGTTTGCCGGACGAAAACGGCACTTACCATGAGTCCCCGGATTCGCTTGCCCAGAAGATGTCTGCTTTTGCCGAGCAAGGTTGGCTGAATATTGCCGGCGGGTGCTGCGGTACGACGCCTGCTCATATCGCTGCATTAGCGAACACGCTGAAGGATTACCGGCCGCGTGAGCTGAACGGCAGCCATTTGCCGGCACTTTCCGGTATTGAGCCGGTTTATATCGAATCAGCAAACCGACCTTACTTGGTCGGAGAGCGAACAAACGTTTTGGGATCACGCAAGTTTAAACGGCTGATCGTGGAGGGCAAATACGAAGAAGCATCGGAAATCGCTCGGGCGCAAGTGAAGAACGGAGCACAGGTTGTCGACGTGTGCGTCCAGGATCCGGACCGGGATGAAGCGGAGGATATCAAGAAGTTCCTGGAATTGGTGGTCAAGAAAGTCAAAGTCCCGCTGATGATTGACACGACCGATCCGAAGGTGCTGGATATTGCTCTACAATATTGTCAGGGCAAATCGATTATTAACTCGATTAACTTAGAGGACGGCGAAGAGAAGTTCGAGCGCGTCACGCCGTTGATTCATAAATACGGTGCGGCTGTGGTCGTAGGTACGATTGATGAACGCGGGCAAGCGATCACGCGGGAGGATAAGCTTGAGGTTGCTAAGCGTTCCTATGATCTGCTCGTAAACAAATATGGTCTGCAACCGGAAGATATCATCTTCGATCCGCTCGTATTCCCTGTAGGGACAGGGGATGAGCAGTACATTGGTTCGGCCAAGGAGACGATCGAAGGGATCCGCCTGATCAAAGAGGCATTACCAAAAGTTCATACGGTGTTGGGCATCAGTAACGTCTCGTTTGGTTTGCCTGAAGCCGGCCGCGAGGTTTTGAACTCTGTTTTCCTGTATGAATGCACCAAAGCAGGACTGGATTATGCGATCGTGAATACGGAGAAGCTGGAGCGCTATGCAAAAATTCCGGAAGAGGAGCGTCGTCTGGCGGAAGAACTGATCTATAATACGAATGATGAAACGCTGGCCGCCTTCGTAGCAGCTTTCCGGAACAAGAAGGTAGAGAAGGCCGTAACTACCACTCAGCTCACGCTGGAGGAACGGTTGGCTTCCTATGTTGTAGAAGGAACCAAGGAAGGGTTAATTCCTGATCTTGATGAGGCGCTTAAAAAGTATACCGCCCTGGAAATTATTAATGGCCCGCTGATGGCAGGGATGGAAGAGGTGGGCCGGTTATTTAATAACAATGAATTGATCGTTGCCGAGGTATTGCAAAGTGCCGAAGTAATGAAGGCATCGGTAGCGTACCTGGAACCGTTTATGGAGAAGAATGAAACCAGCGTAAAAGGGAAAATTCTGTTGGCAACGGTGAAGGGCGATGTTCATGATATCGGCAAAAACCTGGTTGAGATCATTCTGTCCAATAACGGTTACCAAATTGTGAATTTGGGCATAAAAGTACCACCGGAACGCATTATCGAAGCGTATCGGGAGGAGAAAGCGGATGCGATCGGACTCTCCGGTCTGCTGGTGAAATCGGCTCAGCAAATGGTCACAACGGCACAGGATTTGCGGAATGCCGGCATCGACGTCCCGATCCTTGTAGGCGGAGCGGCGCTCACCCGCAAATTTACCAAAACGCGGATTCGGCCAGAGTACGACGGCTTGGTCTTGTATGCCAAAGACGCAATGGATGGTCTCGATTTGGCCAACAAGCTGATGGATCCGGTCGCTCGGGAGCAAATTCGCCTGGAAGTAGAAGCGGAGAAAGAAGCGGATAGCGCTGTAGCCGTTGCTGAGCCGCTGCCGGAGCTTACACGAGTGGAGCGTTCCAAGATTTCTACCGATGCGCCGGTATTTACTCCACCGGATCTGGAGCGTCACGTCCTGCGTGATTATCCGATTGGTCACATTACGCCTTATATCAACATGCAGATGCTGTTAGGTCATCACCTAGGACTCCGCGGTTCGGTAGAGCAGCAGCTGGCGGCAGGTGAGACAAAGGCAGTTCAACTGAAGGAGACGGTGGATCAAATCCTGCTCGAAGCGGTCACAGACGGCATCATCCGCACGCAGGCGATGTATCGGTTCTTCCCGGCACAATCATCCGGTAACGATATTCTGATCTATGATCCTGCTGAACCTGGCAAGGTGCTCAAGCGATTCAGCTTCCCTCGCCAGAAGGTCGAGCCTTACCTGTGTTTGGCGGATTTCCTGAAGTCCGTGGACAGCGGGCAAATGGATTACGTTGGTTTCCTGGTTGTAACGGCAGGGCAAGGCGTTCGAGAATTGTCCGAGAAATGGAAGAATGAAGGCGAGTATCTGCGCTCCCATGTGCTGCAGGCGGTAGCGCTGGAGCTGGCTGAAGCACTGGCGGAGCGGGTTCACCATATTATGCGGGATACTTGGGGCTTCCCGGATCCGGCGAATATGACGATGAAACAGCGGCATGGAGCGCGTTATCAAGGGATTCGCGTCTCGTTTGGTTATCCGGCCTGCCCGGACCTCGAAGATCAGCAGCTGCTGTTTGACTTGATGCATCCGGAAGACATTGGTGTCACGTTGACGGAGGGCTTCATGATGGAGCCGGAGGCATCCGTCTCAGCGATGGTCTTTGCACACCCTGAAGCGCAATATTTCAATGTGGACAAAGCCGGGAACTAAGCCCGTCATGCAACCTTTGCAAAACCCTCCGAGATTCGGAGGGTTTTGGCAATCTGTACGTGTATCGATGTATCATTCTAGCGTAAAGGACGAAATGGCATGGAACTTTACTTTTTAGGGACGAATGCAGGGGTACCGTCCTTGGAACGGAACGTGACTTCAGTGGCGTTGCGTCTGCTGGAGGAACGCCGTTCGCTCTGGCTGTTCGATTGCGGTGAAGGCACTCAGCATCAGATCCTGCGTTCACCGCTGAAATTAAGCAAGTTGGAATATATTTTCATCACCCATTTGCATGGTGATCATTTGTTTGGCTTGCCTGGGCTCATTTCGAGCCGTGCCTATCAGGGCGGGGATACACCTCTCGTCATATACGGTCCCAAAGGCCTGAAAAAATTCGTTGAAACGACGCTGTCGCTTAGCGAATCGCGGATTAACTATAAGCTCGAGCTGGTGGAGCACCAGGGCGGTGTCCTGTTCGAGGACGATTCGTTCCGGGTTGAAGCGGCGCTGCTAGAGCACCGGATTGACAGTTACGGGTATCGAGTAATCGAAAAAGATTTGCCTGGTAAGCTGGACTCCGCTGTGCTGGAGCGTTGCGGCATTCGTCCAGGCCCGCTTTACGGCAAGCTCAAACGCGGGGAAAGTGTGGTTGCGCCAAATGGCGAGACGGTCCATGCCAAGGATGTGCTGGGGATGCCGAAGGCTGGCCGGATTGTCACTATCCTAGGCGATACGCGGCCGTGTGATTCTGTGTTAACTTTGGCTCAAAACGCGGATATGTTGGTTCATGAGGCAACTTTCTTGCATGAACTAGCGAAGACGGCCCACGACTATCACCACAGTACGGCGAAGCAAGCGGCGACTGCTGCGAAGGAAGCCGGGGTGCAGCAGCTGCTGCTGACTCATTTTAGCTCGCGTTATAAATCAGACGATCAGTTGCAGCGATTAGAAGAAGAGGCGCGTTCCGTCTTTCCAAACTCGCACCTAGCCCGGGAACATGTCCTCTATCCAGTGGCACGCCGCTGCGGGCGGAAATAATTATTTTCCGGGAAAGCGCAGGAACTGACAGGGCATTTCAAAGTTTGTCAAGAGGAACAAGACCGATTTATGTCACTGTTCGCGATCGTTCGACGCCAAACGGCGGACTCAAACTTTGAAATGACATTTCCCCTAAATTGAACGGAAAAATTTGCCTGACCCATAGGTTCCTAGGTACAATAAATAGAGACACGGTCGTATCGAAAGGATGAGGATTTTGCCAAAGGGTTGGAAGGCCTATCTCATTGATTTAGACGGCACGTTATATCATGGGCCTCAAATGATTCCCGGTGCGGACGAGCTGATCTCCGCCTTACGCGCGCAGCGAATCCCTTTTCTGTTCGTGACGAACAATTCTTCGCGGACACCGGAGGAGGTCGCTGCACATTTGAAAGCGATGGGCATATCGGCTCAGGCCGAAGAAGTCTGTACCTCGGCCGTAGCTGCAGCCAAGTATATTGCCGAAGAACAGCCTGGCTGTAAAGTCGCAGCCATTGGTGAGACTGGTCTGATAAAGGCGTTGGAGGATGCCGGATTACAAATAGTCTTGGAACATCCGGACGTAGTAGTGCAAGGCATCGACCGCCATTTTACATACGAAACATTAACCCGGGCTGCCCGTTGGATCCGAAGTGGGGCGCGTTATATCCTAACCAATCCAGACTTGCTGCTGCCCTCCCAAGACGGCTTAATGCCCGGAGCGGGAACGATTTCCGCCGCGATTCAAGCTGCATCGGGCGTTAAGCCGACGGTGATTGGCAAGCCGGCTGCGCCGCTGATGGATTTTGCCATCGCTCAGCTGGGGCTGGAAGCTTCGGAAGTGGCGGTAATCGGCGATAATCTCAATACCGACATCGCTGCAGGGAAGCATGCCGGCTGTGGGACCATTCTAACCCTAACCGGCGTCACCACAGCGGATAACCTGCCGGATTATGTGAAATCTTCCGGTGTAGAGGCGGATGTAGTGTGCCGCGATCTTGCGGAAGTCCGTGAACGAATTTGCGGAAATCGTGGATGATCCTGTTTTATTTTATGAGATGAACTAATGATCGAACTTACGAACTTATACGGATGAAGGGAAAGATGTACCATGCCGGAATTGCCGGAGATGGAAAATTATCGAATCCAGCTGTCTCAGCATATTTTGGATCTCCCCATTACGGGAGTGAACATCGGCCGGGAGAAATCCGTGAATTTGCCGGTCGCAGACTTTACACGGGAACTGATGGGTAGACAGGTGATCTTCATTGAACGTCGAGGCAAGAACCTGTTGTTCCATCTGGATAATGGGCGAAGATTGATGCTCCACCTGATGCTGGGGGGGTTACTGTACCTCGGCTCCAAGGAGGATCGTCCCGACCGGAACACGCAGGTGGAAATCACCTTTGGTGAGAAGCTAGTCCTGTACTTCATCGGGTTGCGTCTCGGTCATTTGCACTTGCACAGTGCCAAGGAGGCTGAGGAGCTGCTTTCGCACTTAGGCCCGGAGCTGCTGGATCGGCGGATGAACGAAGAACGGTTTACCGCTCTGCTGCGCAAGCGGCGGGGAAGTCTGAAGACGACCCTCGTCAACCAGGACGTCATAGCCGGCATTGGCAACTGTTACGCGGATGAAATTGCGTTTGCGGCCCAGTTGCTGCCGATGGCGAAGCTGCAAAATTTCAGCGATGAAGATTTTTCACGATTGTATCAAGCGGTTCGGGATGTGCTCATCGAGGCAACCGAGGCTGGTGGTTATATGGAGATGCCGTTAACCCGGGACGATCAGTTGACCGGTGGGGCCAACGAGATCTGCAGGGTGTACGACCGGGAGGGAGAGACCTGTCCCCGCTGCGGAGATACCATCGTCAAAACGGAAATGAACGGGCGTAAAGTATTTTACAGCCCGGGCTGTCAGCATGACCGATAAGGTGAAGGTTGGGGGACACCTTAGCATTCGAAGCGGTTATCTTGGGGCTGCCAAAGCTGCGCTGCAGATGGGGGCCGGCGCTTTTCAGTATTTTCCAAAAAATCCACGGAGCCTTGCAGTCAAAAGCTTTGATCCGCGGGATGCGGAACAATGCCGAACATTTTGCGAACAACACGGCTTGGTCTCCATTGCGCATACCCCTTATCCCAGCAACCTCGCGATCAGCAAGGAGACTGACGGCGAAGCATATGGCCGAGTTGTACAGTCGTTGCGAAATGATATGGAAATCGCTGAAGCGTGCGGATCGATTGGGATTGTGGTACATTTTGGCACATTTAAGGCAGGAAACCCCTTACAAGGATACCAAAATATTATACAATGTATTAATGATGTGCTATCTGACTGGCAAGGTTCCGCGAAGCTGTTAATTGAGAACCAGGCCGGTGATCACGGCGACATGGGGATGACGATCGAGGAGTTGGTCCAAATCCGCAAATTGTGCCGGGATTCGGAGCACATCGGCTTTTGCCTCGACACCTGCCATGCTTTTGGAGCGGGGATGTGGCGGGGTGAAGGGGACGAGAGCTTTGCGGCCAAAGCCAAGGAGCTGAAGTTCTGGGACGGTCTCTGTGCCGTTCATCTTAACGATTCAAAATACCCGGTATTATCGCGAAAGGACCGTCATGCCCGTGTGGGGCAGGGCCATATCGGCGAAGCCGGCTTTCGCTGGCTTCTGCAGATCGACGCGATTCGGAGAACCCCGCTTATCTTTGAGAGCGAAACCGGGGAAGACGGGACGTACAGAGAGGATATGGAGCGAGTGAGACGGTGGGCGGAGACCTAGAGAGAGAACCGGGCTCCGCTTGGAGTGAAATACCGCGGGAAAGGAAGAACACTATTGATTCATGTATATATGGACGATTTTCGCCGATGTCCGCAGGGATTTACGTTAGCGCGCACCGTCGAGGAGTGTCTAGAATTGCTTCGCTTGACGGAGGTAGACATCTTGTCGCTGGATTACGATATGGGGCCGGATGAACCTAACGGTACGGAATTGGCAGCTGCCATGGTGCGGGAACGGCTTTTCCCTCGTGAAATTTATCTTCACACCTCCAGCATGTCCGGGAAAAAGAGTATGTACGAAATTTTCTATCAAGGCTTGCCGGAGCATGTGAAGCTGCATAACGGGCCGATTCCGTTCGAACGGTTGGAGGAAATCGCCCGAAATTGCAAGGTGCCGCCGCAATCGAAATGGATATGCACGGCGAATCATGGCTTTGCTCCTTATGCCCAGGAGGAGCTGCGCCGCATGTTTGGCAGCGTCAAGAGTACGATGCTGGTTCCCGGCGAGGTTTTTGCCGCTTCGTTGCAGGCGGTGCCGGAGGATGTGCAGCACCGGCTGCGACAGGATCCGCCGATTTTTCTGCGGCATGTATTTCTGGTTGATTGGGAATGGTGTCCGGTTGAAACGGAAGAGGTCAATCCAGAGCAATGGTTGGAACCGCTGCGCAAGTATCTGATGGCGGATTTCCGGCTTCCAGGCGCCAAGATTGCCGTGCAAGCGCGCAAATCAGACGACGGACTATGGCCGGGAACCGCGCCGGAGTTGAAGGACCGTCTGCAGGAATTACTGCAGGACGTGTGTGTAGGGGAATTCGTGGTAAGGAATGCCGACTGGATCATTTCAGTGTTTGCCGGGCAAGATCGGATATTTGCCGGTGTCGCGCATCCGCAGGATAACCTTTCCGACTGGAACGGCGGGGCAATCCGCTTCCGCAAGGAGGAGGGGCAAATCTCGCGGGCGAAGTTCAAGTTGTTGGAGGCGGAAGCTACGTTTGGAATTCCGTTTGAATCGTTCCGCGAAGCGCTGGATATTGGCGCGGCTCCCGGGGGGTGGACCTCGTTCCTGCTGGAACGCGGATTAAACGTAACGGCAGTGGATACGGCGAAGCTGCATCCAGCATTGTTATCTTCGCCGAAACTGACGTTTTTGCAGCGTAATGCGAACAGGGTGAAATTTAAAGAAAATCAATTTGATCTGTTGGTTTGCGACATGAGCTGGAGTCCCAAATTGACGGCTAAGCTCGTGACTGAACTGCTCTACGCCTTGGTTCCGGGAGGGACTGCCATCGTGACAGTGAAGCTGCTGACGAAGAAACCGATGGCGTTAATTCAAGAGGTGATCACTCAATTTGAGGAAGCCCGCCTGCAAGTACAAAGAGCAAAGCAGCTATTTCATAACCGGGATGAAATCACGCTGTACATGATTAAATATTAATGGCGTGAATGAAGTGGCTTTAAAAAAAGCTTTACATTTTCCGCCATCCGTTCTATACTAATTCCAAAATTATACATTGAACTCGATTAGGGAAAGCATCCCCAGTCATTGATATCGGCCGTAGGGTCGGGAAATGACGGGAGGTGGCTTTCCCTTTTTTGCGTTCAAGAAAGGAGGAGGTATGACTAGGTTCGTGTCCAAGCTCGTTCCTGGTGACTTGCTGGCTGGGCGTTACCGGATCGAACGCTTGATTGGTCAGGGAGGAATGAGCCGGGTGTATTTAGCCGAGGACATCAAGCTGCCGGGAAAGAACTGGGCTGTGAAAGAATGCTTGAATGTACCCGAAGCGCCGATATCTGTCGCGAAAGAGGTCAAGCTGCTGATTACATTAAATCATCACCGTCTGCCACGGATCGTTGATTTTATTGACCCCGACCGGGACGGATATTCCTATATTGTGATGGATTATATCCAGGGCGTGCCATTGGATCAATTTATTCGGGCAAGAGAAGGGCGGTTACCGCTGGAGTTGATCCTTCGATTTGGTCTGCAAATCGCGGAAGGGCTGCATTATTTACATCGACATGAGCCTCCAGTGATCCACCGGGATGTGAAGCCTGCCAATCTGCTGGTTGATGATAAAGGCGAGCTGAGGTTCGTCGATTTTGGAATCGCCAGAATCTTTTCGGTGGGGAAATCGGAAGATACGGTGCAGCTTGGCACGGTTGGATTTGCGGCACCAGAGCAATATGACAATCGCCAAAGCGACGCGCGTACGGATCTGTATTCTTTAGGCGCAGTCCTGCTCTATATGGGAACGGGGGGCAGATATACGGTGTGGACATCCGAAGCGGCGGTGGCCTTACGGGAACATGGTTGTGAACAGCTTCGTCCAATCGTGTCCAAACTGCTGCAGGTTCGCCCGGAGGAGCGGTTTGTTTCGGCTGAGGCGGTAAGTGAGGCCTTGACCTTATTGTTGAGGGGGTTATCAGATGCCAGTTTGGCGGCCTCAGGTTCGAATGCCCGAATAGCTGACATGGTTGCGTACAACGGTCGCCCGGCATTGGTCAGTGTTATGGCTGCCTCAGCCGGGGCGGGTGCAACCCATACTGCCATTGCGCTGGCCCACACAATGGCACGGAGCATGAAGAAGGTTGCGGTCGTGGAGATGAACCCCAAATCAACGGCTTTTGTTAGGTTAGTTCAGCTGTTGGAGGGTGATGAATATGCAGCTGAACTGAACAATAGAGGGCGTTTTCGGGTAGGTCAAGTGGTTTATGCCAAGCTGACGTCCCGAGCAGATTTTCTCGCGATGCTGTCGGAAGGTTTCGGATGCATCATCTGTGACTTGGGGACGTGCCGCAGCAAGGAGCTGATGGAGGAATTCCACCGTGCCGACTTATCTATCGTCGTTGGTGCAGGAGCAGAATGGAGGGCCGGAGAGCTCGATCGCTTCGTCGAAACCTTCGGCGTCAAAGGTCAGATCCCTGTATCTTGGAGGATCTGTATCCCGTTTGCTTCGCCTGCCCGTTTACGGCGAATTCGCAGGGAGCTTCATTTTAAGGGCGTATATGCTCTTCCTCCCGATTCGAATCCGTTTGATCCCGGACCGTCAACTGCGGCTGCATTGCAGGAGGTTTGTGAGCATCTGCTCTTGAAGAGCAAACGACCAGGACTCAGGTTACGGATGAAAGTCAAACCATAGAAAGGAAGTGCTACTGACGAATGCCTAGATTAAGGCAAAAAACGAAGCAAATGCTGTTATCCGGATTGGTTGGTGTTGTTACAGCAAGCGTGGTGTTTGCGGGGTATACCTTCGTGCGGGAAAGACAGGTTCATGCTGAGAGGAAAACCCTGGTTCAGGATTATGAAGCTAAGTTGGCCAGTTTGCGTGAGCAGGCTCAACAGCGGATGGTTCAGGGATGGGTACCTACACGAGATATTCCTGCTGGCAACCTCATTGCAGCAAGCGACTTAAAACGGGTGGAGCTTCCTGCCAATAGCGTGCCAGCGGACCTCTTTACATCGCAGGAAGCCGTTGCCGGGAAATATGCCAAGGTTGCGCTGCGTTCCATGACGCCCCTGACGGAGACGCTCGTCTATGAAGAGGCTCCGGTTCCGGACGATTTACGTTGGCGGGAAATGGCGTTTGTACAGCTTCCACAAGTATTGAAGGCGAACGATGTTATTGATATTCGCATTCAATTTCCAACGGGCCACGATTATATTTTGCTCTCCAAGAAGAAAGTCGCGAATCTGAGCTCTGATACGATCACGGTGACGCTGGATGAAGCCGAAATTCTCTCGTTATCCAGCGCGATCGTAGACGCTTATTTACATAAGGCTTCGATATATGCGCTCGCCTATGTCGAGCCCAATTTGCAGAGCAAGCCGGTCCCGACATATCCAGTAAACGAAGGCGTGATGGAGCTGATTCGTAAAGATCCGAATATCGTGGAGAAAGCGGAACATGCGCTTAAACTCAGCAATATGGCCCGAAGCGGCTTGGAACGGGATCTCTCCGCTATGTCGCCGCAGCGTGCCAGCGAATTTGCTCGTCAGACCACTGTTTCGCGTTCACAAACAGAGGTTCGGGGCTCGGATCAACCTGCTGGTAACATCGTTTCGGATGGAAGATCAGGTGACCGAGACCAATTTGAGCTCGATCCAGCAAGTTGAGAGGAGGAAAGGATTTGGCATGAAAAGATGGATGTTCGTAGGCAAGAGCGACAAAAGAGACTTGTTACTTTATTTTAGCAGCGTTTTGGCGGCATCCGGCTCCAAAGTATTGCTCACAGATGGCACAGAAAACAGTAAATACCGTTATTCGATAGGGGATGGAGATTCCTATCTTCCTTTAACGGAGTTTTGTGGTTTTGATGTTGCTACCGGGACGTCGGGCTTCATGAGCGCTGTATCTATGGAATTAAGCAATGAAGACCCGTCCACCGATTACGACTACATATTAGAAGATATCGACACGCCTAATGGTCTCACTCCTGAACGGTTATTGTCCGCAGATGAAATTGTTTGGGTCACCACGTTCGATCGTTACGAGGTTGAGGTAAGTGCCGGGTGGTTCCGCAGCTTGTGTCAACATTGGCCGGAGCTGCGGGGGCTGGTTGTTCGGCCGGTCTTTATCCGTACGGTCGACAGCGGGGTAAACAGTCGATATATTCTGGGTCTGTTAGAAGACCTTCCGCTGGAATGGCACTCCGAAGCGATTTGTATCCCTTGGGATGAATCAAATTGGGCTGTTCACTTGGAAAATGAACATTTGCAGCAGCTACGCCTTCGGAGCTTCTCCCGTTCCTATAAAAGGGCGGTGCGCCAACTGCTTCGTGAGCTGGCAGGCTGGGATTATTCGATCGCTAAACGTGCTGTGCGTCAAGCGGAAAGGAGACAAGCATGAGCCGCTTTGTGTTTTGGGATGGCGGACTAGGCCGCGCCGCCGAAGCTGCTGTGTCTACCGCTGTTACGTTAGGGCTGCGACATCCACAACGTCTGCTCCTGCTTAATGATGCGCCCGCTGGACGCGGCTTAGAGGAAGGCATCGGACAAATCGTCCGTTTGCATAGCGATACCTTCGGGGAGGGAGGGGTTCCAGAGCATGGCCTGGATGCACTGCTGCGCTTGCAGTCCAGCGGGCGGTTAACGGCGAGCAATTTTAGCGATTATACCGTCCCGTTGTTGCGTGGACGGCTTGACCTGGTGTGCGGAACGCGTATAAGCAACTCGGCGAGGATGGAGCCGGATAACGAGGTTATCCCTGAAATACTGGCGATTGCAGAACAATCGTACGATCGCCTAATCCTTCTCGAGCAAAAGCTACGGTTAAGCGAGGCGCTGCAGAAGCTACGCGAAAGAGATGTTCTCGTCGCGGTATTGCCGCATCGACTCGGAACCTTGGATGGTTGGTTGGCGGATGCGGCTCCTTATCTAGGTGAATCGAACAGAAAATTGCTTTTTGTCATTTCACCCTATGATCCGCGGTCCCGCTGGGGGCTAAATAATCTGAAGCGGCGTTATTCCGGTGTGCAACGCTTGATCGGGATACCATATCATACCGGGTTCGCGGATGCTTGGAATGCCCGGAACATCCTAGCATATTTTCGCCAATCTTCGATTTGGTCGAAACGTAAGAGGGAGCGTGAGCTTCTTATGAAAGGATACGCCGAGCTCGGAGACATGCTGATGGAAATGGCCGCCGAAACGGGTGTATCCATTTCACCGAAGGAAAGGGGGGCATAGAGTGTGAGCGGGCTGATGAACGGGATAATTATTTCGCTTCTTCTCCTGGCGGTTCTGATCTTATTGTGGCGCAAGGTTAAAATGACGAGACCCGGTAGAGTGGAACGTCCTACTGGACAGGATCGCTTTGAATGGTCAGTGATTGTAACCTACGTCAAAGAACGATTGCATGACCTTAGCCGTACGAGCGGAGCGGATTGGGGCCTAAACGAGGAAGCATGGAACCGTAAAGCGAAGGCGCGTGCAGAACTGCGCCAAGCGCTTCGGGGCTGTGCATATGGGGATCCAAAGGACAAGCAATACATTAAGTCATTTATTCGGGACTTGCTCACGGGCGATTACGGGATTAACGAGCACAATATCGATCGGATTCTGCCTTTTCATCGCCAAGAGCTGTTAACCGCCCAGGACCGCTTCGATCTCGTGTTATACCTCTATAAACAGCGGTATGGCGCCGACGGTTTAGCGCAGATGATCGAAGACTATGCGCTGGATGAAGCGAAACTGCCAAAAACGTCGGAGGGTTCCCCGGTATACGAAATTACGGGTGAGGACATCGACCGTATCTTTTTCTTAGAGTTTCGGCCTCTGGCGTTCCAAGAGAAGTTGGATCTTGTCGTGCAGCGTGTTTTCCAAATGTATAAGGGCTTCTCGGTCGTGGACGAGCTGAGGGAGATGCGGATCGACGGGTTGAGCGGCGGAGTAAGCGGGATTCCAAGTGGATATGGAGCCATTGAGCCTGCCTCTGGCATTGGTCATAGATATGAGGGGAGCAAGTTATTTCCTGTAGATGAGGATGGGCAGCAACTGACCCATTCATGGGAGAGCGTCTGGATTTTCTATCGAGGGAAGAGTATCCGCCTGTCATTTCTATCCTTTGGCAGCGAAGCGGAGTTAAAGCGTGTTTGTCAGAACATCTATAAATTCAATCTGCCAGGCCAACTATCTGAGGTTAACGGATATAAGGTGAACGAGATGCAGGACGGTTCGCGGATTGTTGTTGTTCGGCCGCCATTTGCAGAGTCATGGGCTTTTTTCGTGCGGAAATTCGATATGATGGGTACCTCGTTGGAGCACTTGATCCAGGGAGAGAACGCCGAGCTGCCGATCGGACTGCTGAAATATTTCATGAAGGGCAGCCGGATTACTTCGATTACGGGTTCGCAGGGATCGGGTAAAACAACCTTATTGATGGCCATGGTCAAGTATATCTATGCCGCATATACGTTGCGTGTCCAGGAAATGTCCTTTGAACTGCATTTACGCCGCTTGTACAGTGGCCGTAACATTTTAAGCTTTCGGGAGACGGACTACGTGAGTGGGCAAGCCGCTTTGGATCTTCAGAAAAAGACGGACGGCACCGTCCACATATTAGGGGAGATCGCTACGGACGAGGTTGCTGCATGGATGGTACAGATGGCACAGGTAGCCAGCTTGTTCACAATTTTTACGCACCATGCCAAGACGTTTCGCGATCTTATAGAGTCGTTACGCAATTCGCTGCTCAAAACCGGCGTATTCCGTGACGAACGAGTCGCTGAACTGCAAGTGGCAACCGTGATTGACTTTGACGTTCACCTGCGCCGCGATATGACGGGGCGGCGTTATATCGAGCGGATCACAGAATGCTGCCGCCGGGAGCCAAGGTATGGGCCTGAACAGGAAGATCAGGATTCCTACCCAGCGGCTGGAGGTCCATCAACTTCAGTACATCATGCCCACTATCAAGAACGGGTGATCATGGAATACCGAAATGGCCGTTATGTTGCCGTGCAACCGATTTCTCGTCAGACCCAAGAAGCTATGATGCGGGAAATGTTGCCGGAGGACGTCGCCGAATTTGAACGTTTTGTTAGCTCGTATTGGGGGGAGAAGGTTGGAGCTTAAGTCGATCCTTCTGATCGTGTTAGGAGCATCAGCCCTAGGTGGCATCGGCTTGTATGCTGCAGGGCAATGGCTCGGAAGAAAGACAAACCCTCTATGGGTAGACGCCGGGAGTACGGCCGGAGCTTCTTCTAAGCAAACACTGAGCAGGATACGGCAATGGGGGTCTGCGTTCCTGCTGAAGTCGTATGCCGCTTGGATGAAGGTGCCTGCGCTAAGGTTTTATGTGGGGAAAATCCGCATGCGGCTCGCACTAAGTTATCCCCAGGATGAGTTGAAGCTAAGATGTCAAACGATGAAGCTTGTTTATGGAATCACAGGGGCATTTGGTAGTTCGATTGCGATCTTAACCGCGTTGCATCCCGACGTGTTGTTTGTTTTGTCACTGCTGATCACGGCTGTCGTCTTGCAAGACTTGCTCCTTGATGGTTATGTCAATCGATTACAAGTCAAGTTGCTGGAACAGCTGCTTGATTTCTTCGCTGCCGTTCGACATGCCTTTCATCGACATGGCATGGTATCTGATGCAATTGAGGAAGCTGGCGAAGCGGCGGGACGTGAAATTGGGGTTCATGCCCACTGGATTAGCGAGGCCTTAGTCGATGCTGACCCGGACATCGCCTTGGAGAAATATTACGAGAAAGCTCCCAGTCGCTATTTAAAAGCTTTTGCCGGCATTTCCCGGCTGGTATCGGAGTACGGTGATCGAAAACGCACCGAAGGTTCGATGTACCTGCGCAGCATCAGCCGCCTGACTGGAGAAGTTCAGTTGGAGCTTATCCGCAGAAGACGGTTGGATTATTTACTGAAAGGGCTGCATGTCATCGCTTTAGTACCGGTCTTTTTTACGAAGCCGGTAGAGATGTGGGCCAGAGGGCACTTCCCGTTAATGGATGGGTTCTATTTAAGCAAAGCAGGGATGGTGATCAAAGCGGGTCTATTTCTGACCATCCTGCTCTGTTATGTGTTGCTGCAGAAGCTGAAGAATGAAGAAGAAACCGCTTATCGAGCCAAACATGCGAAACTATCGTGGGAAGCCAAGGTCTATACGCACCCAATCCTTGGCCGCTTTTGCCGCAAGTTCGTTCCGACGTCTGAATCCATAGCCTATCATCGTATTTCACAGCTGCTCAAGGAGACAAATCATCAGCTTCGGATCGAAGCGTTTCAGGTTAGACGAATCAGCATTTTGTTGCTAAGCTTCATCCTTGCTCTCGGGGGATTTCTTATGCTTCATCAGTTAACGAAGCAAAGGATTTTAACGGAGCCTCCAGCCGTATCTACCTTTTTTGGCGCTTTGCCAGAGGACACGGTTGATGCCGGACGACAGGAGGCTGTAAGAGATGCTGTGGTGATGCGTCACTTAGGCATGTCACCCAAAGCCAGTTATGATGAAGTCTTCCGCTCTGTTTCCAAAGTGCTGGAGGATGCAGGGGAAGGGAAAGCCCATGAAGCGATAGCAGAAGCAACTCACAGAATCCTAGACAAATTACAGCGCTGGAATGAGGAATATCTCAAATGGTGGGAGTTTGGATTGGCTTTGCTAGCCGGATGTGCCGGATACTACCTGCCGCTATGGATGCTTTACTTCCAGCGTTGGATGCGATTGATGGACATGCGGCATGAGGTATATCAGTTTCTGACGATGATCGCAATCCTGCGGGAACTGGAGCGGATTTCCGTGGAAGAAATTTTGGAATGGCTGACCTCTTATGCGGTGATCTTCCGGGAGCCTTTGCAAAAATGCCTTTTAAACTACAGCTTCAGCCCTGAGGAAGCGCTGTTGGAGCTGAAGAAAGAGGTCGTTCTGGAGGAATTCCAACGGTTGGCGGACAAGCTCTTGCTCGCATCGGAGAAGCTGTTAGTTGCCGATGCCTTTGACGATCTTGATAGCGATATGTCCTATCAATTTGAGCGGAGACGGTTGGATTACGAGAAATCGCTGGATATCAAAGCGAATTGGGGTCGCATCATCGGTTTTACACCGATGTATGGGCTGGTCTTCGCCTATTTAGTCATTCCGCTCATTTGGATGAGCTTTGAACAAATGAACTTCTATTTTGAACAACTCCAAAAACTATAAAGGATTTAAGGAGGCATTTATCCATGAACAACGCATCATCCGCACTGAAGGTTGCGGCCGGAATCTTTTTGACCATCGCTTTGATTACGATCGTAGTTATTCTTTTTGTTTCTGCCCAGGAAGCGACCAAAACGGCGCAAAACAGCTTTTCCGACATCCAGACCGAATTGTCCCAAGCCGCTTTTACCGTATATGACGATACGACGGTTAGCGGTTCGCAGGTCACTAATGCCTTACGGAAGTTTAAAGATCGCGATCAATTTGGCATTCTGGTGAAAACCGGGAAGAACAGAGGCGGAGAATGGTATGGAGATATCCTGAACGTCAATGACCCTGAGTCCTCAGAATTTTACGGTGCGGTGATCAATCACAGCAATGTGCCAATTAGCAATGCCTGGGACGAACGGCTTAATGAATATGTCAATCCAAGCGGCAAGTTCAAGGCGAAGGTAGTTAAGGACAGCTCGAATGTGGTTCGGGGATTGATATTTACGCAAACCACACTCCTCCCGTAGAGGCGTAGGCTGGGGGCATCATTTAAGGTGATTAATCATGTGAAAAGTCTGGTATGGTTGCTTTTCTCCGTCAGCTCTTTTCTTGTAGCTACGATTTATATGCTGGACATCGGAACGAATCAAAACGCGTCCTACGACGCGCTCGCGGTTCAGTTGCACGGCGTTAGACGCAGCGTCTACGCGCATGAAGGAAAAGTGCTCACAAGCGAAGAGGAGGAGAGACCCCTCTATGAAGATCCTCAGGGAGAAACAATCGGCGGATATACCGGGAATGATCTGCTTCATCGGATTCCGGATTGGATCGAGCTCGGAGTAGAGATTGAGGTTGATGGGGAAGTGCTGAACAACGTCTCGCTTGGTCCCATGGAGGACATGTTGGAGGTAAGTCGCAAACGTGCTTTGCAAGTATTGGATTTACGAGCGAAATACAGCGTGGAGAATAGGTATGATTCTTCAGGGAAAGTGACCCGGGCGATCATTCATAGAAAGTAGGTTGCAGTAAATGGTGAATGCCTTGTCCAAAATAACGGCCGCACTTCTTGCCGTACTGCTCCTGTTTCTGTTTCCAGCGTTACAGACTGCTCAACGTCACGAAGATCTTCGATATTTGTCGGCGTACCATACGTTGGTTCAGTTTGCTGATGCCGTGCGAAACAAAGGGTTCGTCACGCCGGACATGTATGAGGATTTTGTTCATGAATTGGAGCGTTCAGGAGGAGGTTATGAGGTTGAGCTGGAGCATCGCCATAAGATCTATCATCCGGAATATGGCGATCCGGCTGACCCAGGAACGTTTTTAGGTGATTTCAGCGTTGTATACGATGCGTACTATACTTCCGATATTTTGAAGGCCCTTTTTCCATCTGAGACAGGGCAGGAAGGTGTTCCATACAAGCTCGAGGCAGGGGATTTCTTCACTGTGACAGCCTATGATCGCTCTCGGAGCCTGCTGGATATTCTATCGGAGTTCCTATATAACGATACAGGGAAGCAGGGAACGTCTTTGCTCACCTACGGAGGTATGGTGCTCAATGAAGATTACTGACTGGGCCGTGATTTTTGTCATTATTATTGCTCCTGTTGTTTGGCTGGGCGGGCTGCGAGCGGAAAATTTACGGGAGGTCAATCGGCTTGAAACCCGCTATACTTCCGCCTTACGCACGGCGGTTCATGATGCAGCGGCTTCGCTAAATCGGAACGAGCTGCAGCAATTCGAGAGCGGATACGGATCCTCCAAATGGATGCGGGCGGATAAAGAACAAGCCCTTGCCGCACTGCTTCGGAGCTTGTCTTTGAATTTCGGCATTGCCGACGATCTGACGGGTCAGCAAATCCTCTTAGGTTATATCCCCGCGATCGTTGTCATGGATTATGACGGATATTTTCTGTATACAGCGGACTTGGATTTGAGCAGTGATACGTGGACTTATCGATGGCAGGATAAAAAGCCCTATACCTATTTAGACGCTAGCGGGAACAGCATTGCATTTACGCTAGACAGGCAGGTGACGGCTTACGATGCCGCGACAAACCGGTGGGTCAGCGGATTGCAAAACGAGATCAAATCCGAGGTTTCCATCCCGCTGCTGCAAAATGAGGCTCTTTTTGATGCTGTTCGGCGTGCAACGATCGTTCGGCGGATAGAAGAGGATCTCGCTCAGGCGATTCGCCTTCATAATCAGATTGCGGCAAAGCTGGGGGTAGATTATACGTTTACGCTACCGGTGATCCCCCAGGAGGAGTGGAACAATACGTTAGATGATGTCGGCATGCTGGTGTTTCTACAAGGCATTCCCGTAGGTGATCACTACTATAACAACTACGCCTTCGGCGGGGGAAGATTAGATTTGGCCCCGGCGGTCATTGGAGCCGTTGATCCTAACACGGGAATAAAATATTACTTTCGGGAGAGCTGTAATCGCGCTAATGCGTATAGTTATCATGAAGAGGAGATCTTCCCGAATGAACGTGCGGCGGCCGAAAACGGGTATTTTCCGCTGGATTGTAGAGAATCCGCACCTTAAGCGTGAGGGAAACTCCTTTGAATTCTTGCCCTATCTGTACTATGCTTGAATCAATCCATCGAAGCGGGTTGTTTTACCGGAATTCGATAAGAAGACAAGCTTTGGCGAGGGGAGTACGGAAATTGGAGAGAACACATGCGCAACAGCAACAGCAGCACGAACATCAGATGCCGGATCGTTATTCTCGGCAACGATTGTTTGCACCGATCGGGCATGCAGGTCAAGACAAGCTAGGACAAGCGAAGGTACTTGTCGTTGGTGCTGGAGCGCTTGGCACAGGGATCGCTGAAACACTCGTTCGCGCAGGTGTCGGTCATCTAGTCATCGCGGATCGGGATTATGTGGAGTGGAGCAATCTGCAGCGACAGCAGCTGTTTTCTGAAGCGGATGCAGCGGGACGAGTACCAAAAGCGATCGCGGCCAAGCAACGGTTAAATGCTATCAATAGTCAGGTGCAAATTGATGCCCATGTGATGGATGTTGATCCAGAAGAATTGGAACACCTCATTCAGGGCGTTGACCTCATCATGGATGCTACAGATAATTTCGATACGAGATTAATGATTAACGACATCTCGCAAAAATATCGCATCCCCTGGATCTACGGCGGATGCGTGGGCAGTTACGGGATCACATATACGATATTGCCCGGCAAGACGCCTTGCTTAAACTGCTTGCTAGGAACTGTGCCGTTGGGCGGGGATACTTGTGACACGGTAGGGGTGATCCCGCCTGCCGTTCAACTAGTTGTAGCCCACCAAACAACGGAAGCGTTAAAGCTGCTCACCGGGAATATCGAGGCATTGCGAGGCACACTGCTGACCTTTGATCTGTGGCGAAACGAGCAAACCTCCATCAGAGTGGGGACGGCCAAACGGGAGGATTGCCTTTCTTGCGGAAGCAAAGCCTCTTACCCATATCTGTCTGCGGCCGGCAATCGGAAAACAGAGGTGCTTTGCGGCAGGGATACCGTGCAGATTCGTCCGGCAACCAAGCGGAAGCTAGAACTCCGTGAGATGGCGGTGAGACTGGAACGATTGCAGGAGGGGAAAGTGGAGGTTAATCCGTTTCTGCTCTCTTTTACAATAGGGGAGAAGCGGTTGGTTCTGTTTGCGGACGGGAGAGCGTTAATCCACGGCACGCAAGATCCCTCTGAAGCCAAAACGATCTATGATCGCTATATAGGTTAAGGACCAACATGGATCCTTTCGGGGGAACCGAATGGTTTCCCGGCGGAATGACCATCTTAATAATGGATTGGCAGATGCAGGTAAGGTGGTCGCGCGATGAAAGGTTACATTTTGCTTGTTTTAGAGGATCCGACTCATGGAGAACGCATCCATGCTGGATTAGTGGAAGCCGGCTATCGAGTTAATTGGAAGCAAAGCGGCTCCGGCGTGCTTCGGATCATCGAAGAAGAGATTCCGGATCTGCTGATGCTTGGGGCGGATTTGCCTGATGACGCTTCCGAAGTGCTTCTAGAGGAAATTGGGCGGTTCGCTCCGTTTCCGCTGATCCTTCTGCTGAAGGAGTGGGACACCGAGGACGTTGTCGCCGGCTTTGCTCGGGGAGCCAACGATGTCGTTTCAATCACAATCCCGATGGCTGAGCTGTATGCACGGGTGGGTCATTTGATCGCGCTGTTCAAACGGTTAGGGGATGGTTCCTTAACTGAATTATCTTTTGAGGATTTACGAGTTGAGCTGCGCAGCCGCAAAGCGTGGAGGAACGGGGAATCCATTCGTTTAACACCGAAGGAATTCGATCTGCTGCTCTTTTTAATGAAGCGAGCGGGGAAGGTGTGCGGACGGGATTTGATCCTGCAGCAGGTTTGGGGGTATGATTTTTCAACCGGGACCAACGTGGTGGATGTCTATATCCGGCATTTACGCAAAAAAATCGATAAAGGCCATTCACGAAAGCTGATCCACACCATTCGCGGCACCGGGTACATGTTTGGTTAAACGTAAAACGGACGGGGTGTTCATCTTATGGCAATGGGAAAAGTCGTTGCGATCAATAGATCTATGCAACGACTTCTTCATTTACAAGTTAGGCTTGTCCGACTAGAGGACGCGACGAGCCTTCAGATATGTTTTTTTCCAGTTACCAGAGTTCAAATTCGAAATCGTTACCCCTGGCTTCCCATAAGTATGAATAATTTTTCCGTTGCCCATATAGATCGCTACATGAGTTACGTTCTTCCCGTTTGCCCGGCTGCCGCTGGAGAAGAAGACCAGATCGCCCGCTTTCAGATTGGATTTCGATACTGCTGAGCCAACTTTAGCTTGAGCAGCGGAAGTACGCGGCAGAGTAACGCCATATTTCTTCATAACATACTTCGTAAAGGAAGAGCAGTCGAATACCTTAGTCGTCGAAGTCGATGCTCCGAATTTATAAGGAGTGCCTATAAACTTCTTCGCGTAGTTTACAACCTGCGTGCCTTTGGATACAGCAGTGCTTGTTGCCGATTGGGCTTGTACTGGTTCAGCCCCGCCTGCAAGCAGCGTACCGAAACCAAGGGCGGACACCAGTCCGACCGTCAATACTTTTTGGAATAGATTGCGTTTCATCATGTTGTAATACCTCCAAGTTCTGATTTGACCGGTTCGTTAGTTGGAGTATAACAGATTTGTAATCTCCTATATTTTGGTATATTTCCCTAAAAACCTTGGGCCGCAACGGTTTGGAGGCGATTATTAAAATAACATTAAAGTTTACATTTTTTTAAGATATAGCGTTTTTTCATCCTCCTTTATCAATGAAAATCCATGAAAAAAACCCTTGAAAAATCAAGGGTTCTGCTTTTCTTTCATCTTTTCATTCCGGGGTCACATAAAGGTTACAAAAATGATACATATTAAAATCAAATCAAATACCTAGTCACGGCTTTGGATAATAAGCAACCAGCCTTCGTTCACATACACCGTTCCGACGGGAGCCGCTAACTGATTGCTCACCGCCAGAGATTGACCTATGCGGAGCGTTGCATCATCTAATGGGTACATGAATCCTTTTAATGTAATGCCGGTTACGACAGGGGTCAGCGGAAGAAGAGAAACATATGTATATCCGCGATCCTCAACTTGGCAGATCGATCCGCACAATGTAATGTAATTATGTTCATCCCATATAGAGCAGGTAATGCCTTGCTCCGCTGCGCGCAGTAACATATGTATATTGGCCAACGAATGATCCAAGCGAGTTCCGATTACTCCGGTTAATACGATTTCTGCAGGGTTACGCTGAACGGCTAGGTCAAAGGCCAGCTCCGTATCCGTCAGATCTTTATCAATCGGATCGCAAATGACCAGCTCTTTGCTGTGTCTGCGAATCCGATCCAGTTCTTCCTCGTTCACGGAATCGAAATCGCCCACCGCCAGATGAGGGGTTATCCCGTGCTCTACCAGAAATAAAGCCCCGCGGTCAGCGCCGATCACCCAATCATCCGAACGAACCTCACGAAGCATTCCCGGATTTAATCGTCCGCCTGCAAAAATGAGCACCCGGTTCACAGTCATTTCGATTTTCTTCCTTTCCCGAACAATATCTTCTACTTTCGTTAGTATAATTCAGATTTTAGGGTTGCACAATTTCCACTTGTGGGCCTACAATGAGGATTGATAAATAAAAAGCTGACAACGAAAGGCAGAGAAGGACGGAAGAGATGCACATCTTTGAGATTTTTAGCATCATCGGGACAGTCGCGTTTGCGATGTCCGGCGCGTTCGTAGCGATGGAAGAGGAGTACGATATCCTCGGTGTGCTGGTGTTGGGCCTAGTTACGGCGTTTGGCGGCGGGATCGTCCGCAATGTCTTGATCGGTGTCCCAGTAACGACGTTATGGGGACAAGGGGATTTGATTATGTTGGCCGTAATGTCCGTGTTGGTCGCCTTCGTGCTGCCGATGCCATGGGTTCGTCGTTGGAAACGGACAGAGGTTCTGTTCGACGCGATTGGTTTGTCGGCTTTTGCAATTCAAGGGGCGTTGTATGCCACGGACATGAAGCATCCGATGAGTGCGGTGCTTGTGGCGGCGGTGCTGACTGGCATCGGGGGCGGAATTATTCGCGATTTGCTGGCCGGGCGTAAACCGCTGGTACTGCGCGACGAGATCTATGCGGTTTGGGCGATGCTGGCTGGACTGGCAGTAGGTATGGGGTGGTTCGTTTCAACATGGGAATTGATTTTGTTGTTTGCGGCAGTTGTCTTTTTCCGGATGTTATCCGTCCATTATAAATGGAAACTGCCCAGACGGTCACTGACAACAGGGGATATCTATATTGGAACGGAAGCGAAGCCGAAGACGAAATCCAGTTCAGAGCGGGCTATCGTGCAGGATCAGACTCCTTAACGCGCGTAGGAGACTATGGTGGAAAGACATCAAGAGAGGCTGTCCGAAGTAGATGAGGGTTCTACCTTGGACAGCCTCCCATTTTACTGGATATGAAAGCGTTATTTTAAGAAGTGGACTAGCGCATCGGGGAGCTCTTGCTGCCAAAATCCCCACAAATGTTTCCCGTCCTTCTCCAAATAGGTGACTCTGGCTCCGCGCTCTTCGAGCAAGGCTTTGGCTTTGCGATTTAACTCAACAAAATTATAGGTGCCTGTATCCGTTGTATAATGATCTTCCTGTAATCCCACGATCATAAAGAGCGACAAATAGGAGAGATCGGTCTCTTGAGCGAGGAGGTTAAGGGACGGTTCATAGTAGGCACCGGACAAGCTGATGATTTTGGAAAACAGTTTTGGATTTTTCATAGCCAGGTGGAGGGAGACGGTTGCTCCTAAAGAGTCACCAGCCAGCACCCTTTCCTCGGGTTCACGGCGAACCGGATAATTGCGCTCGATGAAGGGAATAATTTCTTCCGTGAAACAGCGGGTATAGGCCTCAAACCGGTTTCCGAATGGGGCATATTCCTCTGTGCGCACGACGGTATTCACCTCAACGCCAACGATGATGAACGGTTCAATCCCTTCATCTAAAATCAGGCGATTGGCATGTGTCGCAATCCGTCCGAAATTGAAGAACTCCTCGCCGTCCTGACAGTAAACGACAGGATAACTGAGGATTTCGTTATACCCAGGAGGCAGATACACACGCAGATAACGTTTCTCACCTAAGAATTGACTTTGGATTTCCTCTTTGACGACGGTTCGTTTTAAATATTTCGAATCTGTCATTGTTCTACACACTCCGTTGTATCGATTTTTGCTTTTGTGAGTTGAATCAAGTAACATTTACCATGAAGCAGGACAACAATAGGTTACCACAAAATGGATCTGTGTTATACTATTTTCTCTAAACTGTTACATACACAAAGATAAAAATATAACACAACAATCCTTAATTCCTTTGACTTCTAGAATGAAACAGGAGTATAATAATTCTATAACAGAGGAACAAGTTAATCAAATTTTCAGTCGAGGTGAAAAAAATGAGCAAGATTCCTTATGAAGTATACACGGAAGAAGTAGAAGCTTTGTCCGTGCTCTCGCCAGACGGTGAAATCGTTAACAAAGATAAAGTACCGGCTCTGTCCGACGACGAATTGAAAGAATTGATGTATCGCATGGTATTTACCCGTACTTGGGACGAACGTGCGATCAACTTGGGCCGCCAAGGCCGCCTCGGATTTTATGCTCCAGTTTCCGGGCAAGAAGCGACAATGGTAGGTAGTGAATTTGCGCTGGATAAACAGGACTTCATTTGCCCGGGTTACCGCGATATGCCGCAGCTCGTATGGCATGGACTTCCGCTTTATCAAGCTTTCTTGTATTCCCGCGGCCATCAACATGGCGGACAAATTCCAGAAGGCGTTAACGTACTTATGCCGCAAATCATCATCGGCGCACAAGTATTGCATGCGATGGGGATCGCCATGGGCTACAAGCTCAAAAAACAAAAACAAGTCGTTATCACTTACACCGGTGACGGCGGTTCTTCTGAAGGCGACTTCTACGAAGCACTGAACTATGCTGGCGTATTTAAACTGCCGGTTATTTTCTTCGTGCAAAACAATGGTTATGCCATCACGACACCGTTCTCCAAGCAAACTGCGGCTTTGTCGATCGCGCACAAAGCAGTGGCTGCCGGGATCCGCGGCGTGAAAATCGACGGGATGGACGTATTTGCCGTTATCACCGCGGTGCGTGAAGCTGCTGAACGTGCTCGCAACGGCGAAGGTGCTACTTTGATTGAAGCCGTAACTTATCGTTTCCGTCCGCACTCCCTGTCTGACGACACTTCGAAATACCGGACGAAGGAAGAAGAAGGTCAATGGAGCGAGAAAGACCCGATCGCTCGTCTGGCCAAATACCTGGAGAAGAAAGGTCTTTGGACTGAAGAAGATACTGCTCGTGTGAAAGAAGAAGCGAAAGCAAAAGTAAACGAGCAAATTAAGAAAGCAGAACAAACGGAAAAAATGACAATTCCAGGCCTGATCGACAGCATGTTTGAAGTAACGCCTAAACACCTGGAAGAGCAAAAGGCCGATTTTCAATAAACGTACGTGTGTATTTTAGTCTGATCGTTCTATAGAGGAGGATACAAGCAATGGCACAAATGAATATGAAAGAAGCGATTCGCGACGCCTTGCGCGTCGAACTGCAACGCGATCCAAATGTTCTGATTTTCGGCGAAGACGTAGGTAATGTCGGCGGGGTGTTCCGTGTAACGGAAGGTCTGCAAAAAGAATTTGGGGAAGAGCGCGTCATGGATACGCCGCTCGCGGAATCCGCTATCGGCGGTTTGGCGGTAGGTTTGGGGATCCAAGGCTTCCGTCCAATCGCGGAAATTCAGTTTGTTGGCTTTATTTTTGAAGCATTGGACCAAATTCTCGTACAAGCGGCTCGGATGCGTTACCGTTCCGGCGGACGTTATCACTCTCCGATCGTGTTCCGTACTCCGTTTGGCGGCGGCGTAAAAGCGGCTGAACTGCATACTGATGCTTTGGAAGGCCTGATTGCCCAAACTCCGGGGATCAAGCTGGTTGTTCCTTCGAACCCTTATGACGCAAAAGGTCTGTTGATCTCTGCGATCCGTGATAACGACCCTGTATTCTTCATGGAACACTTGAACTTGTATCATGCGTTCCGCGAAGAAGTACCGGAAGGTGAATATACCGTTGAACTGGGCAAAGCGAAAGTCGTTCGTGAAGGCACTGATGTAACGATTCTTGCTTATGGTCTCATGGTTCATACCGCTATGAAAGCAGCAGAAGAACTGGAAAAAACCAAAGGCATTAAAGCTGAAGTTATCGACCTGCGCACCCTGGTGCCGCTGGACATCGATACAATCGTTGCCTCTGTGAAGAAGACGAACCGCGCTATCATCGTTCAAGAAGCGCAAAAATCGGCTGGTATCGCTGCGGAAGTCATCGCGCAAATTAACGAAAAGGCGATTCTGCACCTTGAAGCTCCTGTACTGCGTGTCGCTCCTCCGGATACGGTTTATCCGTTCGCGCAAATCGAAGATCAATGGCTGCCGTCTCCGGCTCGCGTGATCGATGGCGTTAACAAAGTGCTGGAATTCTAAAACGAAGAACAAAATAGGAGGTCTTTCCTGTGGCGAAGTTTGAATATCGGTTCCCTGAACTGGGCGAAGGCTTGCATGAAGGTGAAATCATCAAAATGCACATCAAGCCAGGGGACAAAGTAACGGATGAAGATATCATCATGGAGGTACAAAACGATAAAGCGATCGTTGAAGTGCCTTGTCCTGTGAATGGTGTAGTACAAGAAGTGTTTGGTAAAGACGGTGCCGTATTCCGTGTAGGTGAAGTGGTTGCCGTTATCGAAGCTGAAGGCGACATTCCTGAACAAGAAGGGGCTCCAGCTCCAGCAGCTGAAGCAAGCGCACCGGCTGCCGCAGCAGCTCCGGCTCCGCAAGCAGCTGCTTCGTCTAACAAATTCGAATACCGCTTCCCTGAGCTTGGCGAAGGTTTGCATGAAGGCGAAATTATCAAAATGCATATTAAACCGGGCGACAAGGTAACGGATGAAGATATCATTATGGAGGTTCAAAACGACAAAGCGGTCGTTGAAGTTCCATGTCCGGTTAACGGTACGGTTCTGGAAGTGTTCGGTAAAGACGGTGCGGTGTTCCGCGTAGGCGAAGTTGTGGCTGTCATCGATGCTGAAGGCGATCTGCCTGAACAAGCTGCAGCTCCTGCACAAGGGCATGATGCTCCTGCTGCTGCAGCAAGTGCACCAGCCGCAGCCGCTGCTCCTGCAGCTCCAAACCGCGAAATCCTCGCTACGCCTGGCGTTCGTAAATATGCTCGTGAGCAAGGCGTTGATCTGTCGCTGGTACCAGGGACAGGCAAAGCCGGTAAAATCACGAAAGAAGACGTTGATAACTTCAAGAAAGGTGGAGCTGCTGCTGCTGCTCCGGCTCAAGCTGCTGCACCTGCACCAGCCGCTGCTCCAGCCCAAGTTGCAAAAGCACCTGCTGCACCAACAGCGATCGCAACAGAGGGCGAAGAAGAACGCGTTCCGTTCAAGGGTATCCGCAAAGCAATTTCCAACGCGATGGTGAAATCGGCTTACACAGCTCCGCATGTCACCATTATGGATGAAGTAGATGTAACGGAACTGGTTGCTTTCCGTACTCGCATGAAACCAATCGCTGAGAAGAAAGGCATTAAAGTTACGTATCTGCCGTTCATCGTTAAAGCGCTGGTGGCCGCTTCTCGTCAATTCCCGGCTCTGAACGCTTCGATCGATGAAGCGAACAACGAGATCGTTTATAAGAAATATTACAATATCGGTATCGCAACTGACACCGATAACGGCTTGATTGTTCCGGTGATCAAGGATGCGGATCGGAAGAGCATCTGGATGATCGCTGAAGCGATCAAAGACCTGGCATCCCGTGGTCGTGAAGGTAAACTGGCACCTCACGAAATGAAGGGAAGCACGATTTCGATCACAAACATCGGTTCTGCTGGCGGTATGTTCTTTACTCCGATTATTAACTACCCTGAAGTCGCGATCTTGGGTACGGGTCGTATCAGCGAAAAACCGGTAGTTAAGAACGGTGAAGTCGTTGCAGCACCAGTTATGGCCTTGTCGCTTAGCTTCGACCACCGTCTGATCGACGGTGCGACAGCACAGAACTTTATGAACTATATCAAACAGCTGCTCGCTAACCCAGAGCTGCTCGTTATGGAGGTGTAATCGTCAATGGTAGTAGGAGACGCTTCTATTGATATTGATACATTAGTTGTTGGGGCAGGTCCCGGCGGATATGTGGCGGCCATTCGTGCCGCCCAACTCGGGCAAAAAGTGCTCATCGTCGACAAAGCAGAGCTTGGCGGCGTTTGCTTGAACCGCGGTTGTATCCCATCCAAAGCGCTGATTGCAGCAGCTCATCAATTTGAATCTGCTCAGCATGCGGAAGTATTTGGGGTTAAGGCGGAGAAAGTCACCGTTGACTTCAAGAAAACTCAAGAATTCAAAAGCGGTGTCGTGAAGAAAATGACCCAAGGCGTTACCGGTCTGCTGAAAGGCAACAAGATCGAAGTTTTCAACGGTGAAGTTATGTTCATCAATGAAAGCGAAGCTCGTTGCTTCAACGATCATGAATCGCCGCGTTATCGCTTCAAACATTGCATTTTGGCAACCGGCTCCCGTCCAATTGAGCTGAAACCTTTCCCGTTTGGTGGACGCATCCTGTCCTCGACGGAAGCGTTGGAACTGCAAGAAGTACCAAGCAGCCTCATCGTGATCGGCGGCGGTTATATCGGTGCCGAACTCGGTCAAATGTACTCTAAATTCGGCACGAAAGTGACGATTATCGAAGGTATGGATACCGTACTGCCTGGCTTTGATAAAGACATGACTCGCCTGGTTGCCAAGAACATGGCGAAAACCGGCATCGAAATCGTGACGAATGCGAAAGCTGAAAGTGCAGAACAAACGGATAAGAACGTAACGGTGAAATATTCTGTAAACGGTGAAACCAAAGAAGTAACTGCTGATTACCTGTTGGTAACAGTAGGTCGTCGTCCGAACACTGACGGCGATTTGGGTCTGGATCTGGCTGGCGTTGAGTTGACTGACCGCGGTTTGGTGAAAGTTGACCATCAAGGCCGCACCAGCAACCCGAAAATTTTCGCGATTGGCGATATCGTAGCGGGCCCAGCGCTTGCGCACAAAGCTTCCTATGAAGGGAAAGTTGCTGCCGAAGCAATCGCAGGACTTCCTTCCGTGGTGGACTACAAAGCGATCCCAGCGGTCGTATTTACCGATCCAGAATGTGCCAGCGTAGGGCTGACGGAGTCGGAAGCGAAAGAGAAGGGCTACAAAGTCAAAGCCGGCAAGTTCCCGTTTGCGGGCAACGGTCGCGCAACTTCTCTGAATCAGCCTGACGGCTTCATCAAGATCGTCGCTAACGCGGATAACCATGTTGTACTCGGCGCGCAAGTCGTAGGGATCGAAGCATCCAACCTGATCGCTGAGCTGGGTCTCGCGGTTGAAATGGGTGCAACGCTCGAAGATATCTCGCTGACCATCCACGCTCACCCAACCTTGGGCGAAATCGTAATGGAAACTGCAGAGCTGGTCGAAGGTCATCCAATCCACGTCATCTCTCGCTAAGTTTAGCGTACGTCTCTCCCACTTCTTCTAGAAGTGGTTCATCTCCTAATATTTTGGGCAAGACCGAGGTTACGGTCTTGCCTTTTTTTTATTTGCTTTATTTCACTCCAAGCCGCATCCGATAGCCAAACAGAATCCGTCGACGTTCTCCGCCAAATCCTTGTTTCACTTGCTTGCGAAAATGCTCGGCAGCGGTTAGAATCTCGTCTGAGCCTAATTTCAAGGCAGTTTGTACTCCACCTTGACTAAGGGCCAAGTTCGCATACCGATCTGCATCACAGTCCTCCCAATGGTGGAAGACGATCTCACGGGAATATCGGAACAGGCCGCTCTTGCGGATTTGCTGCAAATGCTGGTCCTTTGGCCATTTATAAGCTTCTTTCCCGGTCTCACTTAGTTCGCTGGCTCGTTGGTCAGCTAGCTTGGTGAGCTCTTCGTAAGCTTGCTCTAGCTCGGGCGAAACAACCGGTGGCCAATCGCAATCGTATGCAGCAAAAATGCCTCCAGGACACAATACCCGAGCGAACTCCTGCAGTGTGGGTTGCGGGTCCATCCAGTGAAAGGATTGTGAGCACGTAACCAGATCAACGGAGGAGGCTTCCAATGGCAGTTCATAGGACAAGCCTTTCACAAATTGAAGCTGCTGTGGCTTGCCGACTTCCTGCCAACGGTTGATCGCTACGGCACGCATATCATCGTTGGGTTCAATCCCTACGATTTGCTTCGCACGCTCCAACCAAATAAAAGAGGAGAGACCGGTACCGCAGCCAACATCTGCAACGACCTCGGGGCGGCGTCCTAAATACATCGTGAGGATGTCAATCAAATCAACTGGAGCTTTGGGGCGGTTTTGGTCATACAAATCACTGAACCCAGTGAAACGTTCAATGTTGTTTTGGCGGATTTGTTCGCTCATCGGGCAACTCTCCTTTTATTCGCAAGACGAAAGTTATTCCCAAATTATACCGCAAAAAAGGTTCTTGGTCGCGTAGACCAAGAACCCTTGTTACGTTTAAATCAATAAATTAATGCCCGATTGATCAGCCTTCCCTAAATAATAGCCAACGCCGCCGATTTTGACCCCGTCGATCAACTCTTCCTGGCGGATGCCCATCAAGTCCATGGACATCTGGCAGGCTACGATTTCAACCCCTTGCTCCATGGCAGTGGTCATCAATTCCTCCAGGGACGAGACGTTATTCTGTTTCATCACGCCACGAATCATCTTCGCCCCGAATCCAAGCATATTCATCCGGGAAAGCGACAATTTGCGGCTGCCGCGTGGCATCATCATGCCGAACATGCGGCCGATGAAGGTTTTGGCGACGGGAACCTTTTCCGATTTGCGCAGAATGTTCAGACCCCAGAAGGTAAAGAACAACGTAACCTTCTTGCCGCTGGCCGCTGCGCCATTGGCGATAATAAACGAAGCGATCGCCTTATCTAAATCGCCACTGAACACAATCATCGTTGTGCCTTCCGGTGAGGACGCCAGTTGCGTGGTTACTGTAGTGTCAGACTGAGCTGGGCTTTCCTTCCGCAAGTAGGCTTCGATGATCCCATCTGCACGCTTGGTGACCTGGAGCACCTGATGTTTGGACATGGTCGCCCAGGCCTGCACATCCTCATAGAAACCAGGATCCGATGCGGTGACGTGCAGAGTTTGTCCGGATTCCAAACGGTCCATTGCTTGTTTCACTTGAATCAACGGGCCTGGACAGCATAATCCACAAGCGTCTAGCTCTGCATCAGCCTGCAGCGGGGCTGGGGCTTCGTTTGGTGCAGCCGAATGACGTTCAGTCTGCGGTACAGCCGGATCTGCCTTTGCTGCGGCAACCTCCATTTTTGCCGCAGGATCTGTGGGAAGTTTCTGTGAACTTGCCCGGCCAGGCTGGTAATTCGCCATTTGATACAGCTTGTAACCGCCGGTGAGGTTGCGAACCCTGAAACCTTTTTGCTGCAGAATCCGAGAGGCGGTGTACCCGCGCAGCCCCACTTGGCAGTAGACCCAAATCTCCTTGTTGGCATCCAGCTCACTTAAGCGATCGCGTAATTCATCGACCGGGATGAGCAAGGAGCCGGGGATATGACCGTTGGCATGCTCCATTGCCGAACGAACGTCCACCAACATGGTGGTCTGTTCATCCCGAGTCGCCAAATCCTGAGGAACATACACGCGCACTCTTCCGCTCAAGATATTCTCCGCGGTATACGCTGCCATGTTGACCGGATCCTTCGCTGACGAGTAGGGAGGGGCATAGGCCAGCTCCAGCTCGGCCAGATCCGCTACCGTCCCGCGGAAACGAATCGCCGTGGCGATATCATCAATCCGTTTATCTACCCCGTGATAACCAACAGCTTGCGCACCAAGCAGCATTCCATCAGGCTGAAACAGCAGCTTGATCGAGAGCGGGGTAGCGCCGGGATAATAAGAAGCATGGGAGCTGGGATGAACGACAGTGACATGGTAAGGGATGCCCATCCGTTGCAGTGTTTTCTCATTGTTCCCGGTCGCTGCTCCGGTGAGGCCAAATACTTTAATGATGGACGTGCCTTGCGAGCCTTTGTAGGTGGTCCCTAGACCACAGACATTGTCCGCGGCGATCCGTCCTTGCTTGTTCGCAGGTCCAGCGAGAGGGATCGCTGTTTTCGAGCCATTGACGAAATCAACGACTTCAACTGCATCCCCAACGGCATAAATGTCAGGAATGCTCGTCTCCAGTTTATCGTTTACGAGAATATGTCCTCGTGGGCCAAACTCGATACCGGTATCCTTCAGAAAAGCCGTATCCGGCTGTACGCCAATCGCCAATAACACGAAATCAGCAGAAACTTCGCGGCCGTCCGAAGTCTGAACCGTAATGCGGTTTCCTTGTTCAATAAACGAGGTGACGGTCTGCGACATCAGCAGCTTTACGCCGTGATCCTCCAGTTCTTTGGCCAGGACACCCGCCATTTCGGGATCAAACGGCGCAAGAATTTGCGGGCCGCCTTCAATTAACGTAACATCAAGCCCGATTTCTCTTAAGTTCTCGGCCATTTCCACACCGATAAACCCGCCGCCGATGACGATGGCCGAAGCCGCGTTCTCCTCAGCAACCCTTTGTTTGAGGCGGTCGGTGTCCGGAATATTCCGCAGCGTATGAATTCGATTGCTCTCGATGCCGGGAAGATTCGGGCGGATGGGTTTCGCGCCGGGTGATAATATCAAGGCATCGTAGCTTTCTCGGTACTCACCGCGTTCTTTGTTGCGGACCAGCACTGTTTTGGTCGTTGGATCGATTCCGATCACTTCGCTTTCCGTACGAACATCGATGTTGAAACGGCGATGCATCGCTTCCGGTGTTTGCACCAACAGCTTCGAGCGTTCCTTGATGGAATCACCGATGTAGTAGGGGAGCCCGCAGTTCGCGAACGAAATATAAGGATCCCGTTCAAACATAATGATATGCGCTTCTTCATCCAGACGGCGAAGTCTTGCAGCCGCAGAGGCGCCGCCGGCAACGCCTCCCACAATGATTACCTTTTTGCTCATCTTATTATTGTTCCTCCTCGAATAAATGGCGAACCAATTTGATGACTCTCTCATTCGCCAGATGATAGTTAACTTCCAATCCGCTGCGTTCGGCTTCAACGATGCCTAAGCTGCGCAGTTTTTGCAGGTGTTGGGATACGGTCGATTGCGGCAGATCCAAACACTCTTGCATGTACGTCACATTGCAATGCTGCTTCTCCAGCAAGCCGCGGACGATACATAACCGAACCGGATGCGCCAAGGCTTTCAGCATTTCTGCTGTTTCCTGATAGGCTTTAAAATGGTTATCCATGCAGGTGCACCTCACTATAATCGTATCAATCGCTATATTGTAATATTACGATATAGCGATATAATTTGCAACTAAGTACTACTTGCGTTAGATACAGTTATTAGTAAGGTCCATTTAGTGAGGTCCATGACCAGACAAGATCAGAATGGGGAAGGTCAGGGCCAAGGTGAGGTCGTACTGGACTATCCTGTAGATGCCGAGGATACAAACAGGGCCTGGAGGGTAGATACCAGGAGGAGGTGATCCCAGAGATATTATCCTTTCTGATTGCGGCTCAAACGACCGGTAAGGGGAGAGGAATCGGGGTGAACCTGTCGGCACCCTATTGGCGAATGAAGATTGTCTAGAGCACCGACAGGAGAAATGAAGGAAAATTGAATTCCTTCTATTTTGGCAGTTTTGCAGATGCGTTCGTGATGATCCGGGAGATTTGCTTCTCCCAATCGTAGACTTTCGCTAAAGAAGTGTGAATGGCTTTCGTTTGATCATATACGGTCTTCAACTCCAATGCAGCGACAATGGCGTCACCGCGCTTGACACTGGCTTTATACCGTTTGTCAGCCGCCGAAAGGTGTTTTCGCGCGGCGGCGACGGATTTGTTTTCGGCGGTGATCTGCTTTTTTAACGTTTGCACGGGAGTGAGCGCATCTTTCACGACTTTGACTTTGGCGGTTTTCGCTTTCTTAGCAGCGGCTAACGCATCCTTTTTCGCTTTAATTTCTGCCGAAGCAGCAGTTGCCGCAGGCTTCAACTTGTTGCGCTTCAATTCCAATAAATCAGCGGTTTTCTTATCCTTGCGTTTCTTGGCTGCTGTCACTTGCTTGCCCAATGATTTGTATTCCTCTAGCAAGGAGGCATGCTTCCGCTGCAATGACTCGGATTCCTGTGTCAGGCGAGTGATGGTAGCTTGATCAATGACTTTGAGCTTCGCATTGATGGCAGCCAAAGCGTCGTTATTCTTCTTGCGCAGTGCTGAAATTTCGAGGCTCTCCTGTTTAACCAACGTCTGTACCGCGGTTAACCCATCATACATCGCGTCTATTCCACTCAAGGCAGCATCCCAAGAGCTTGCAGCATACGTCGGTCGATATCCGCCTAACATTAGTGAAATCGTGATGACCGTCAGCAACAGCAGTTTGATCGAACTTCTCCACTTCATAACCGTCAACTCCATCCTATATGAATTTGCCATTCTCATAGAAACGCAAAAAAAGCACCTGCAAGAAAGGCGATATCGCCAGACTTGCGAGGTGCTTCACTCGCTTGATTCTATATGATTTTGGCATATTTAACTATAAACTACCAGCTCCTAAAAGTCAATCCTC
>Ga0310827_100376_pt1 | contig 38820 bp, 34 predicted proteins | sample WT_ome_2_FD_201309 | JGI IMG/M metagenome (GOLD analysis project Ga0310827, IMG submission 201309) | Sorghum-adapted microbial communities enriched on wild type (WT) sorghum from Joint BioEnergy Institute, Emeryville, California, United... ... | reverse complement strand
TCGCCGCCATCATCGTCCTGCTCGCGGCTATCGGCTACGCGCTGGGCTTTGGCTTGTCCCGGCTGATCGGCCTGAACGAAGCCGACAAAGTCGCGCTCGTCTTCAACGGCGGCATGCGCAACATCAGTGCCGGCGCTGTGCTGGCTGTCACCTACTTTCCCGCTCCGGTGGCTGTCCCGGTCGTGCTGGGCATGGTATTCCAGCAGGTGATGGCCTCCCTCGTCGGCCTTGTACTCGGACGGCAAGCCCGCGCGCATCAGCCAACGGACAAAACAGCAACGTCGGCATGATTTAGGGCTCGGGAGGACGCACCGCCCTCCCCTCTCCCGTACGCGTCCCCGCGCCAGCGCTGTCCTTTCTCGCGCTTCCTCTCGCGAAAACGCCTCCGCGCCTCCCCCCTTCGCACCATCCTTTCCACCTCCCGTCCCTTCTAACGGAACCAGATGACCTTATTCGCTCATTTCCCGGCTATTTCCCATCCTAACGGAACCAAATGCCGCTATTTGGACAAAATCCGTGCTGAACTCCACGCCCAACCGTAAATAACGTCTCTCCGTTCCGTTAGATTTCAAACCGCGCCGAAAATCGCAAAATAACGTCTCTCTGTTCCGTTAGCGGGCCAGGACAACAAGGTCCGTGACGTTGACCCTTGAGCTAGGCCAGGACAAGGTGCCATGACCTTGACGCTCCAACTAGACCAGACAAAGGCGCTGACATAGACGCGCGCATTCGTACTGGCGTTGACACCGATGTTATTGCCAACATGAAGCTAATAGGGTTGGCGCTGTTGACTGGGCTAACAGCGAAGTTGACCTACACCAATCGCCATCGCCCCACTAGCATCGTCGCCAGCATGACTAGCCCTAGAGTTGGCTGGCATTCCCCCTAGCATAGGGGCAGCGAATACTTCAACAAGACAGCGCCCCCCAACACCCCCCAACGCAAAAAGATCTCCCCGGTCCAAACTGAACCAGGGAGGCCTTATACAACCCATTATTGCGCTTGAATTTTATCAAAGAAATTCTCTTGCACGTACTTCGCAGCGATATCCAGCTGCTGCTTGGAATCGGTGCCCTTCTTCGAGAACGACTCCTGGACGACGTTGGACATCGTAGCGTAGTAATCCTGCGTACCAAACTGCGCTTCCGGCTTGCCTTCGAGCAGAGTGAAGAGCTGCGGATCGTATTTGTATACGTTGTCGTATTTTTCGTAGATAGCTTTCACTTTGCTGGCGTATTCGGAATCATCGCTAAAGTACTCCAGCGGTGTCGGCACATAATACTTGCCTTCTGCTTTACGGGCTTGGATCGTATCTTCTACGGCTTTCAAAGCATCGTCGGTGAAGTAATCAAACGTAATATAACGGAACGCCATTTCTTGTTCGTCTTTCGTCGCATTCGGGTTAATGACGAGGTAGTTGCCGCCGAGCACCCCGTAATGCTTGCCGCCTTTCTCGGCTGCAGGCATCGGATAAGCGACCACATCCTCCGGCTTCATACCGCCTTCATTCAGCGCGGCTTGAACGACGTCAAATGCACCGGCGATGACCATCGCTGTCCGTCCTTGTTGGAAGGAGCTGACGGCATCGCCCCAGCCCAACGCCCAGTCTTGCGGGATGGCGTTAGCTTCCCATCTCAGCTTCTTGTAGAAGTCCAGCGCCTTCACCCCAGCCTCGGAGTTGAACACGGCAGTCACTTTGCCGTTTTCGTTCTTTTGAATGTCGCCGCCGGCTTCAAACAGGAAGTTGGTCCAGTTCCAGCCTGCTTCGTTCCCTTTTCCCATCGGAGCGATCCCCGAAATCCCTTTCTTCGGATCGGCAACGCCTTTGGCCACGTTGTACATATCATCCCAAGTCCAGTCGAACGGAGGAGCAGCGATGCCCTTTTCGTCCAACAGCTTCTTATTCACTACTGTCGAAGTGACGTAACCGTTTTGGGTGATCCCGTACACTCGGCCGTCTACGATAAATTGATTTTGCAGCACCGGGTTAATTTCGTCCTTATACTCCCAGTTGTTCCACAGATCAGTGATGTCAGCAACCCAGCCGCGTTCCACCAGGAATTGAGCTTCTGTGGCCCACGTATTGTAGAAGGTTGGCGCTTCGTTGGAAGCCATTTTTACGCCGATTTCATTGACGCTGTATTGCCAGTCGTCCTTCACGATTGTGACGTTAGGATACTTGGCTTGGAAGCGGGCGATTTTATCGTCCTCCTGTTGGCGAAGCGTCGTTTCGTCCGGCAACGGATAGTGGATCTTGATCGTGACCTTGCGCTGCGTGATATCATCGGCTTCAGCCGACGACGCGTCCGCATTGCCTCCCCCGTTGTTGCTTGTAGCCGCCGTATTTCCGCCGTTGTTACCGCCGCCGTTATTTTGGGCTTCCTTGTTCCCGCCTCCGCCGCAGGCCGCGAGCAGCGAACCAAGCAACATCAGACACATCAACACCGCTGAAAACTTGCGCATTGAAACTCCCCTTTTCATAAGTTAGGTAATCTTGCATTTTTATCATAAAAGAGAAACATTTAGCATTCGATGTGTGATCTTATGACTTTCGTGTGCAGGCCTACGATTTTGTAACCGTTACCACTATCCCTTAACCGCAGACAGGCTCACACTGCGCATGATAAACTTCTGGAAACCCAGGAACACGAAGATCGGCGGAATCATCACCATAAACAAAATGCTGAACTTCACACTGCTATCCATGTTCCGCGCGTTAATGACATATTTGTAGATCGCGGTGGCCAGCGTGTATTTGTCTTCCGTGTGCATCACCAGCGATGGCCAGAACCAATCATTCCACGCCGTAGAGAAAATAAAAATCGCCAACGTCGCGAAGATCGGCACGGACAGCGGCACCGCAATCCGCAAGTAACTGGTCCACTCCGAAGCTCCGTCAATCCGGGCCGCTTCGAAGATTTCCGGGTGGATGCCGTCGAAGAAATTTTTCATCAGCAGAAAATAATACGCATTCGCTCCCGCCGGCAGCCAGAACGCCCAATAGGTGTTCAGCAGCCCCAGCTCCTTCAGGTTCACGAAGTTCGGGATCATATAGCTCGACGCCGGGATGAACAACGTCAGCAGAATAAAAAAGTAGATCGCCCGGCTATATGGCACGCGGATCCGCGAAATGCTGAACGAAGCCAGCCCCAGCACCAGAATGGTCATCAGCAGGTTGCCGCCGAAGATGAGCAGCGTATTTTTCAAAAACATCGGCAGATCGATATAATTCCAAGCTTTCGGGAAATTGTCCCAATGCCATTCCTTCGGGAAGAATCGCGGCGGAAACGAGTTAACCTCCTGGTTACTCTTCAATCCGTTGAACATCGTCATCGCGATCGGATACAACATCGTAAACGTCATCACCGCAATGCACAAGCACATCAATCCGTAGACCACTTTATTCAGCGGCTTCTGCAGATCGGAGGGCGACAGGATGCCTCTTTCTTTCATATCAGTACTCCTCCTTGTTCAGCTTGTATTGCAACACGCCCAGCACGCTTAGCACGATGAACATCAGAACCCCAAGCGCAGTCCCGGCCCCATAATCGAGCTGGGTAAAGGCGTATTTGACGGTCAGGAGGGCATAGGTTAACGTGGCCTTGTTTGGCCCGCCGTCCAGCAATGCTAGCTGCGATTGGTACGCCTGAGATGTGCCGATCAGCTGCAAAATCAACATCAGCACGATCAGGTTCCGCATCGACGGCAGCGTGATGTATTTGATCCGGGCCCAGACGCCGGCTCCATCGATTTCCGCCGCTTCGTACCAATCCCGCGGAATGCTCAGCACCCCAGCCAGGTAAATCAGCATCGCTGAACCAAACTGCTGCCACGTCTCCATAAAGACGATCGAAACCATCGACCACCTGCCGTCGGAAATAAAGGACACCGGATCGGCCCCAAACCATCCGAGCAAGGCGTTGATTGGTCCCACCGGATCGTACATCCAGCGCCACATCCCATACAGGACAACGCCCGGTACGACGAACGGCAGGTAAGCGGCGATCCGCGCAAATCCTTGGAACCAGCGCAGCTCGGAAATCGCGATTGACGCTGCGATCGGCACCCAGAAGCCGATAACCAAACAGAGGAGCATATAATACAAGGTGTTGCGAACCGACAACAGCACGTCTGGGTTATGAAACACCTTTACGTAATTGTCGAATCCGACAAATGTGTTGCCTTTGACGAAATCGATATTGTAGAAGCTGTAAACCATCCCTTTGATGATCGGGACCCACAAGAACACGATAAAGATGGCAATCGCCGGTACCAGAAAAAGATACCCCCACATGTACTGCTTCCAGTTCGACCCCCGCCGCGGCTTCCGCGAAACGGAGGCGGATGCTTTAACCGTGTTCTGCTGCATGTTCCCCGGTGAAATCACGGGTTCCCCCATCGTTCTCCCTCTTTTCTAAGTAGTGTCTCTTCTCATTGTAGAAAAGAGGTCCCCGCGCGAACATGTCTAAAACTCCGTGAACTATGGTTGTTCTTACTTCATCGTTATTTCTTCAGCTCGGTAGGACTGACGCCAAAGTATTTCTTAAATATCTTGCTAAAATGCTCCGGCGACTCATATCCCACACGTTCGGCGATCTCGTAACGGCGCAGATCCGTGTTCAGAATCAGCGCTTTGCTCTCTTCCATCCGCAGCTTAATCACGTATTCCCAGAGGTTGTAGCCGGTATTTTTCTTGAACAAGTAGCTCAAGTAATTGGGGCTGACGTGATTGTTGCGGGCCACCTCGTGGATAGTCAGTCCCTTCTGCCGGTAATTCTCCTCGATATACTTCTTGGCGCTCTCCACAATCCGGTTATTCTGCTTGGTCAGCTCTTCTGTGGAAGGGTCCTGGGAATAGTTGTGCCAGTTAAAATCGCCATAATAAAACACATGATGATCCCCGTGCTCGCCTCCCCACAGCATCGCTTTGTCCGCCTGCCGGCTGAGCAAGCTTAGGAACCCCGTTCCTTTAAGAATCTGGCTGATCCCGACCGTGCACCGCAAGCCAAGATATTTATGAATGTGATGATGCAAGCTGCGGCCAAGCATTTCGAGCTGATTGATTTTGTTGAGATTCGGCTCGGCATACTCCGTTTCACTCCACTGCAAGATCAAAGCGATCTCCAAACTCTCGGTATAAAAAGACGCTGCGCGCCACTCCTGATGCAGCAGCTCGTTCAAGATATTAAGCGCCGCGTAACGGAACAGACAGGCATCCCGATCCCGATCTCCGGATTGCTGCTTGTCATCGGGGATCAGCAGTTTGATTTTGATGACCGAAAAATACGGCCCCGTCAGCCCCAACCGCTCAGCTTCGGCAAACCGCTGCTCTTCGTCCCCCTCCGCGAGATCACTTAACAGACGGTTCAGTCGTTCGCCGTATTCCGGAAGCGGCTCCTCCATGCGGAAATGCTCCGCACCTCGGGCCAAAATCTCCTCGCCCTGCGGCATCGGTTTATCCATTTTCAACAGCGCGTTGCGCACCGAGTCCAGGAACTGCTCGCTGTTCAGCGGCTTGATCAAATAGTCCTTGGCACCCAGCCGGATCGCCATCTGGGCGTATTGGAACGTTTCATGCGCAGAGATGATGATCGTCTGCACCCAAGGCTTGATCAGCTTCGCCTGCTGCATCAACTCGATCCCGTTCATTTCTCCCATCTGGATGTCGGTGACGAGCAGATCCACTTCCTCCATTCTTACGTAATCCAGCGCTTCGTGCCCGTTATACGCGGTGTAGATCTGACCGATATCCAGTCCTGAAGCGGTTAGAAGTCCGGATAAGCCTTTGCAGATCAACGGTTCGTCGTCGACGACCAATACGTTGTACATCGTAGTTCCCCCTGTTCGTTTTATTCGTTCCGGTTCACCGTGAGCGGCAGGGTAATGGTGACGAGGGTTCCGCCTTCAGGGCGGCCCACATAGTTCAAGCCGTACTCCGGCCCAAAATGCAGCCGAAGCCGCTGATGAATATTGCGGATGCCGTAACCAAACGACGGACTTGGCGTTTCATCGTTCAGCAGCTTGTCGATCGCATCGAAATCGACCGGCTTATACCCATTGTCCGCGATCCGAATGTAGACCCGGCCCAGCGCTTCGTCCGCCTCGGCACAAATCTGGATTTCGCCGTCCTCTCCCATATGTTTAACACCGTGAATGATAGCGTTCTCAATCAGCGGCTGCAGCGTGATTTTGGGAATGATTGTGGAATGTAGCTCCAAGGGAATGTCCCACGTCACGCGGAACCCGTACTCGTAACGATGCTCCTGCAGCTTGATGTAAGCCGAAGCATGCTCCAGCTCTTCCTCCAGTGTGATCAGCTCTCGGCCGCGGCTTAGGCTGATTTTCATCAGCTTGGACAGCTCCTTGATCATTTCCGCGGAGGCGGTGTTCCCTTCCATCGCGCTTTTCCAATAAATACTCTCCAGCGTGTTGTACAGCAAATGCGGGTTAATCTGCTGATACAAAATTTGCAGCTGGGCTTCCTTCTGCTTGATGTCCATCTGATATTTATAATGAATCAGTCCATTCAGCCGGCGCGCCATCTCGTAGATCGTGGAAATCAACACGCTAACCTCGTCGTTGCGATCCCGGTGCGGCGTCTCCGGCACCACATTGCCCGGCTCGTAACGGCGGACGAAATAAACCAATTTTTGAATCGGGGTCATCAGCGACCGCCAGAAATATAAGATTAACACCAGCCCCACCGCAAAATAAGCAATGGAAATAAGCTGAATAATTCGTTTGATTTCGTTTTGCTGTTGCAGCATGGCCTTGATGGGCACTTTGTACACCAGCTTTTCCTGCAGAACGTAATTATAATTAATCACATAAATGAAATCCTCAGTAATGACATCCTTTACCCCAATCAACGAATCGCCTAGATCCGCTTCCGGCGGCAAATCCAATATGGAACCCGTTGGCGTGGACGAAAGGTTCGGTGTGGAGGTCAGGATCCGGTTGTTCCAATCGGTAAAATACAGCTCGCCCTCTGGAATCGAGACGGTTTGCAGCGATTCGCCGATGCGCCCGTCTACATTGGACACGACCAGCACGCCAATCGTCCCGTTTTTGTAAATGCTGTTGATCGCCCGGATATAAGCGAGCGTTTTTTGATTTTGCAAGCCTTGACCAGAGGGGGACAGGTGCTCAATGATACGCAGATAACCGTTCCCTTTTTGCGCAACAGCTTCATCAAACCATTCCGGTTTCTCGTTCTCAAGAAAAAAATAGACGCCAGCTTTCCGCGCATCCGGATAGTACGGAGCAAAGAAATATGCGTTGTCCGGATCGTAAACGTACAGCGAATAATACACCGGCTCGCGTTGATCGGTTTCCTGCGAATAATTGAGCAGCAGGTTCTCCAGCCTTTCGTAATTTTTGACCCGATCCAGAACGGTCTCCGAGCTTTCACCGCTAGGGTTCAGTTGCTGAAGCAACGGATGCTGGAAGACGGTTGATGTCACTTTGTTAATCGCCTCGATATCCCGGGTGATGAGCCGAAAATTCTGCTTATTCAGCTCGATATAGGCGTTGGTGACATTTCGCTTCAACACTTGATCCGCTTTATAGTTGCCGTAGGCGTTCAGAATAAATAACGGAATGACCATCACAATGAAGAGGAGGATCATCTGCTGTTTCACATTTAAATTAGCTAGCGGGTTCCTAAGTTTTAGCTTCAATGGTGTTGCACCTCCGGCAATTTAACTATAGCAATTCTAAAAACCGGCAAGTATGCGCGTTTCTACGAAGATCGTGGCGGTTCCTCCTGTTCTCGCGGATGGCGGGCCCCTGCCTAATTCTTAGTGTAGGGGATTTTGGAATTCTTGCCAGTTAAAAAAACAAAAAGTCCCTCGGAAGTTTCCGAGGGACTTACTTCAGTGTCGGGCCAAGCGATCAAACGTGCCCATTACACCAGTTCATGCAGCCCGCTGACGACAAGGTCGGCGTCAGCCAGAATGTCCGGGCTGCCGATGCCAACGACGCGGCAGCCTGCGGCTTTGCCCGCCTGCACGCCCGCCTCTGCATCCTCAAACACGACGCAGTCAGACGGCGGCAACGCCAGCGCGGTGCAGGCCGCGAGGAACACCTCCGGGTCCGGCTTCGCCTTGGACACCTTGGTGCCGTCGATCACCGCGTCGAACAGCTCCGCGATGCCGAGCCGGGATAAGATGAACCCGGCGTTTTTGCTCGCCGACCCCAGCGCGACCTTGACGCCCCGCTCGCGCAGCTGCAGCAAATACTCCTTCGCCCCCGGCAAAATTTCCGAAGGCTCCAGCTTCGAAATATACTCAACATATTCGCGATTTTTCTCGGCTGCCATCTTCTCGCGTTCTTCCTCCGTAGCTTCCACGCCGCCCACCTCGAGCAGAATGCGCAGCGATTCCATGCGGCTGACGCCCTTCAGCCGCTCATTGTCGGCTTCGGTAAACTCGAAGCCTAACCGGTGCGCCAGCGCCCGCCAGGCGAGATAGTGGTATTTGGCCGTATCCACGATCACGCCGTCGAGGTCGAAGATCGCACCTTTCATCGTTTCTAACATAATGGATTCTCCTTTAATCTCTTAGGGTAGCTTCCAAATGGCTCTTTTTCTACGCGATGTGAACTTCGTGGCCCGGCGCCACCGTCAGCTCTCGGCCTCCCACGATAAACCGCAGTGCAGCCGGATTATCGCGAGGTGCCGTGATGGTCACCCCTTCCCGGCTGACCCGGATCCGATAAGAACCACCGCCTAAGCGTACCGGGAATTCGATTGCCTGCCAGGCCGACGGCAACGCCGGTCGAAGCACCGCCTTGTCCCCGTCATACCGCAAGCCGGCAAATCCCAACACTGCCGCCATCCATGCCCCGCCATTCGCCGCGGGATGCGTCCCGCCAATGTATAAGTCACCGACGTATTGCTTAGAATCACCGGTTAAGTCAATCGTCGCCGTCCGCATAAAGTAAGGGTAACCCCAATCCGGTGATCCCGTATCCGCCGCCACCAGCGCATAAATGCAAGCGCTGAGACTCGATCCATGCTCGGTGCGCGGCTCGTAGTATGCCCAGTTCGCTTGTTTAACGGCTGGATCGTAATCGTCCTTAAACAGGTGCAGCATCAACACGACATCGGCTTGCTTAAGAATTTGCGTTGTCGTCGCAAGTCCGTTCCCTCCGCCGAGATATTCGTGGGGATGCAGCATGCGCGACTTCAGCTGTGTGAGCGTAACATCCTCCAGCGTATAATAGCGATCAAACTGCTCAATCAAGCGGCTTTGGGCATCCGGCTCGGGAACGTACAACCGTTCATACATGTCGCGGATATGCTCCGGCTGTATAGGGCTGTCTGCCAGCAGCTGCTCATAACGCTCAACGTTACCCCGCTTCAAAATCTCCATCGCATCCAAAGCGATACGCAGGCACTCCTTCACCATCCGGTTCGTGAACGCGTTGTTATTCACCCGCTCATGATATTCGTCCGGCCCCGTCACGTCGAGAATTTCGTAGCGCTGCTTCCGAGGATTGAAATATCCATACGAATAAAAGAACTTCGCACACTCCCACGCAACCTCTGCGCCGCCATCTAACAGCAGACGGTCATCGCCGGTAAACGCGTAAACCTGCCAGATTCCGTATGCTACGTCTGCGCTGATATGCACCTGCTTATCACGGAAATAGGTTCGCATCGGACGGCCGGTGAACACGTCATTGACGTTAAACAAGGTGCAGGCGTCGTCCCCTGCTTCTTGGCTCTCCCAGGCATAAAAGGCACCTTCATAGCCGTACTCGGCTGCTTTGCGCTTCGCCCCGGCCAGTGTATGCACCCGATACATCATCAGATTCCGCGCCACCTCGGGCTGGGTATACAGGAAGAACGGCAGCATAAACATCTCCGTATCCCAGAACACCGCACCCTTGTACACCTGGCCGGACAACCCCCGGGCCGGAATGGACACTTTCTCCGAGCGATCTGGTGCGATGATATGCAGCTGATACATGCTATAGCGCAAGGCCAGCTGGGCTTCCTCATCGCCTTCAACGAGGATGTCGGAGGCGCTCCACTTGCGCTCCCAATATTCAGCGTGCTCGCTCAGCAGCTGATCATATCCAAGCTGCCCCGCTTCCCGGGCCCACTGGATCGCAGCCGCTCGAACCTCGTCAGCCGTTTCACCTTCCAGGCCGGCCGCCACGGCGACAGTTTTCTCAAGCACGACCGGCTCCCCAGCCCGGCAATGCACATGAAACCGGCGGCGGATAGATAGATCCTTCCGTAAAACTTCATGCTCCCCGCCGCTCGCCACCTCTGCCGCTTCCGCTACGGTGATCGGCAAGCCAAGCTCCTGCGTCGAAGCGCTAAGCGATACGACTTCCCAAGCCGCACCGCCCTCTGCCCCGTCCACGTCGCTCTCCATCCGCACAAGATGCGGACCATTAATGTCCCATACGTCACCGTTAATGCCGGTGACAATCGTTAGTTCGCCATCACGGCTGCTCTCCACGGTGAACCGGCATACGATCAGTTCTGTGCGCGCCGCACTGCAGAACCGCTCCGCAGTGATCGCGACCTCCGCACCATCCGCGGTGCGGAACACCGACCGTCGGCGGTGCACCGCCTGACGCAGGTCCAGCGACTGTTCATGGCTCACAAGCTCTACTCGGCTGTGATCAAGCTCTCTGCCTACATTTACGCTGTTCACCGCTTTGTCTCCTGCAGCCACATTTCCGGCCTCGAACACGCTTAGCCTCGTGCCGTTCCAATAAACTTTCGTATCCAGCCCGTTAGGAGCATTCACCGGCTCACGCCACTTGCCCCCCACTTGGTCGTACAGTCCAGCGACGATCGTTGCAGTCAGCTCTTTTTTGCCAAACTCCTCCAATGTCCCCCGGTATCCGAGAACCCCGTTCCCGATCATAAACTTGTTGCCGTGATGTGCGATTCGTTCCGGGTCAAACCCGCTTTCACGAATGATCCAGCTCATTGAACGACCGCCTTTCGCAGCGGCAACTGAATCCCGGCTTCATCGATGCTCACCAGGTTGCCGTACACCTGAACTTCCGCCACGCCGCCGGACTTTGCACGGATGCTGACCTGGTTCTGATCCACTTCAACTTGCAGCTTCGTGCCGCGATACGTCACCATAAATCGATAGCTCTCCCAACGTTCAGGGATGCTTGGATTCAACGCAAGCAGCTCCCCATCGGACCGCATCCCGCCGAAACCGTACACGATGTTCATCCAAGCGGCAGCGATCGACGTGGTATGAAGACCTTCCCGCGTATTGCGGTTGTAGTTGTCCAGATCTAACCGGGTCGCAAATTCGAAGAACTTATACGCCTCATCCGAACGTCCGATTTCCGCCGCCAAAATCGAGTGGATCGACGGCGACAACGACGATTCGTGGATACAGCGCGGCTCGTAATAATCGTAGTTGGCGCGCTTCTCCTCGAGCGAATATTCGCTGCTGTACAGGAACATGAACATCAACACATCCGGTTGCTTAATCATGTCGTAGCGGTATAAACGGTCATACGACCAATGCGAATACAGTGGGAACTCCGTGACCGGGATCGAATGGATGTCCAGATGCGGCAGGTCAAAAAAGCCATCATGCTCTTCAAAAATTCCCGTCCGTTCATCCCGCGGAATTTTCATATGCTGCGCTTTGTTTTGCCAATCCTGCTGTTCTTCTTCCGTCAAGCCAAGGCGGGCTGCCAGCTTGTCATAAGCAGCGGAAGCCTCATTCCGCATCGCTTCCAGCACCTCCAGTGTATACTCGAACAGCTTCTTGGCCATCAGGTTGATATAACAGTTGTTGTTTACCATCAGCTGGAACTCATCCGGGCCCATGACGCCGAAATAGCCGTATTTGCCCGACTGCTGTCCCCACTGACCGCGTGACGCATAAAAACGGCTGATCTGAATCAGCATTTCCGCACCTTTTTCATACAAAAACGACTTATCGCCCGTCATCTTCACATAATGGCGCAACCCGTACGCAACCGCCGTGCCGACATGCAGCTGCAGATTCGAGTGTTGCCACAGATCGCAGCTTTCCGTTCCGTCGATGGTCGCAATCGGATAAAACGCTCCTTCACAGTCCAACTCCTTGGCCCGCTTCAATGCCTCAGGAAGCGTCCGGTAACGGAATTCAAGCAAGCTCCGCGCCGCCTTCGGATTGTTGAAAATATAAAACGGCAAGCAATACGACTCCGTATCCCAGAAAGCCAGCCCGCGATACGCCTCGCCGGTCAGCCCCTTCGCCCCGATGTTAAAGCCGGGGTTATCGCCATGGTAAGTCTGATACAGCTGAAAAATGCAAAAGCGAATCCCTTGCTGATTCTCCGGATCACCTTCGATGGCAATATCCGATTCCGCCCATACCTGATCCCAGTATGCCCGCTGGTTGGCCGCAGCCGCATCAAATCCAGCCTGTATGTGTTGCGCTGTCAGCTCGATCCCTCGCAGCCAGAGGTCATCATTCTGGGTGGAGCGATCTTTATCAGCCACGTTCACTACGAGTTTATCCAGCGTACTGCGCTTGCCTTGCTCCAGCGTCAAAGTCAGAACCCGGCCGATGTAGCTGTCTTCCTGCACCAACTCGTCCGTAACCGCGTCCGGTGCAACGACATGGAACCCGGAAAACAACCGGTTCCCCGTGTTCACTGTCTCCCCTAGAATTGCTGCGATCGGGGTTCCATCGCTCGCCTTGGCTTCATCTTGCTTCAGTTCCTTCCAGTAACACCGTTGCTGATCCTCATGGATCACCTTGAGGTTCAGGCCGGTTCGCACCTGGATTGAACCAGAGAAGTTGAGCGGCGTCAATGTGATTCGCTGTGCCCCGAGATGAGACACCTTCATGCTGACGAGGCGTTCAAATGTGAGCTGAACATCTTTCCCGCTGGCAGTATGCCACACGAACTCCCGAGTATAGATGCCCGTGCGGAAATCCAACTCCCGCCGAAAGCCGCTGAACCGGCTCTCCGCTAGATCCAGCGTTTCTCCGTCCAACGTAATCCGCGTATGCAACCAATCCACTGCGTTTACCATAAAGCGCAACGATTTGATAATTCCCTTGTAATGAGCTGTCACCGGGCTCTCCTCAAACAATCCATTGAAATAGCTGCCCAGCAACGTATCACCGCTATACCCTTCCTCCGGGTAGCCTCGGACCCCCATATATTCATTCCCCAGTGAAAAAATCGACTCGCTGACCCGGTTACGCCCCGGATCAAAACCTACCTCCACGACCTTCCAAGGGTCGACCTGTAAATATTTGTCCGCGATTTTCGGCATGTTCCGCCATCTCCTTCTATGTGTATCCATAAGATAAACCTCTCCCACTTAGCTTAGCGGAACGCCCGTTGCGGCCAAATGTCCAAGACTAAGGAGCTTATGTGCGATCGTACGGATTTGGCATCCAGCCGCCCAACCCGCCGTATCCCTTGGAACATCTCTCCCCCTCAATTCCACGATTATCCCTTTAGCTCAGTACCTTTTTACATGATTATCCCCTTCATTCAGACTCCACCCTTTTACACCTTTATCCCTTTGTGTCAGGTCCTGCTGATCTTCTGCACCATTATCCCGTTCATTCAGGCCTCTCTTATGGCTTTATCTTCCCTTTTATTCAGTTGCCGCTTTTATTCAGTCGCCGCTTTTTTCACTCGTCCCTCTTCTTCTACTCCCCCCCTGACTCATCGGGATAATGTCGAGAAGAACCGGCCGCCATATATATCCCGCCGAGCTCGCGGCACCCGCAACGCAAAAAAACCGGAGCGTTCTCCACGCTCCGGCTGATTTGTTGGCCAACTCGATAAAAATTAAAGTTCGTTGATAAATACCGTCTTCATTTTGCTGCTGTATTGCACGTCAAGCCCAAGTCCCTGCACGAGCAAAGCCAGCGGAACATAGGTTTTGTTCTCTTTGCCGACCTTTTGCAGGAATGCTGGGGTTGCCGTCGTCGCCGGCGTTCCATCTACTTTGATTTGCTTCGCGCCAATCGGGATTACAACCGTCCGGCTGCCATAAGTAATCGTGGCGGTGGAGGTGCGTGAATCCCATTTGCTTTGCGCTCCAATTGCATCGGTGATGTCCTTGATAGCCACGAACGTCTGCCCGTTCTTCAAGATTGGCGGATACGGCGTGTTCAACTCTTGGCCCTTCACCACAACGGATATCGGAGCTCCACCTGTCTTGGCGGTCGTCGTCCGATAGCTTCCCCAAACCGATTCAGCAAAAATCTTGGCGATTTCCTCATATCCCGCTTGGTTCGGATGGATATCCGTGTCGGAGAAAATATGCGTCAGCGAAATTTCCCGCCCGATAAAAGCGGCTGCCACATGGGCTGCTTTGACCGGCTTCGCATCCCCAGCGTGATCGGCAACAATGCCATCCACGATCCCGGTAAACTTACCGGCGAGCTGCTGCAGCTCATCGTAGATCGCTGTGCCGGCCAGCTTCGGCACCGGCTGGTATTGGTCCGCAATCACGATTTGCGCCGAAGGATTCAACTCCTGCAAGATGCGGACGATCTCGCGCAGGTTGTCGCCATAATGCGTCAACACCTCATCGCCTTGGGCGCGGAGTTGATCCAGCGAGATGTTTTTCATATCCGGAAGCAGTTTCAGCAGGTCATTCCCGCCGATCGTAATCGTGATCAAATCAGCTTTCTGCAGATCAGCCTTTGCTTGAGCAACCCCCGACGCAAAGGAAGCAATGCGAGGATCCGGCAAGTTCGCTTGAATGTCTGCGCCAGCCACCGGTACCCCCTTCTGGATGGCGGTCACGTAATTTTTCAAACCTTCGCTGGTCAGACCCAGAATACCGTAATTCACGGCAGACGTCCGTGCATGGAACAGCCCCTGTTCTTTAAGACGTTCCACGAAGCCGTAAGGGACGCTCTGCTCAGTCATGCCCGGCTCGTACCCGGCTGTAATGGAATCGCCCAGCGCAACGATCAGGTAGTCATCGACCGCTGGCGCAGCTTGGGTTGGTTTTGCAGCGATGCCGCTGACTAAGATAAGAATGAGGGCGAGCGCTCCCGCAACGGCGGAAACCTTGTTCATACGAGGATGCTTCAAGCTATTCAACTCCTTGGATAAAAATAAGTATAATAGCGCGAAAAACCTGAGGTTTTTCGCTGTTGGCCTCAGGTCTCGTTGTTGCATCTTACACCGGCGAATGCTGCGCACTCTGTGCTATTCCGGCTTATTCTCCGCGCGCCCGGTCCTTTTTAAATACTCATCATAACGGCCATCGACTTCCTTGGCCATCTTCCGGTAATTCAGCGTCTCCTCCACAATCGGATCCAACGTGGTCTGAATTCGGATTTCGTACTTCGGTGACAATCTTCTGCGTTCCTCCTCACGGCGTTCTTTCTCATTGCCGTATTCCCCTTCCGTCAGCATCTCGCTGAGCTCGCGTTCCAAATCCTTGCTATCGCTCATCCTGGACACTCCTTCCGGTAAATATGGATTAAGCATTTGCTGTCGCCAAATCTAAATCAAAATTTTATTTCTTTTACAGGCCCGTCGCGTCGGCAGCCCGGATAACTCCAAGCAGTTCGTCATGAATTTTGCCATTGCTGGCAACCAAATGACGTACGCCGATGTGATAAGGGTTGCCCGCGGTATCCGTCACTATTCCTCCGGATTCCTTTACGATCAGTGCACCCGCCGCAACGTCCCAAGCGTTCAATCCAACCTCATAATAACCGCTAAGCCGTCCCGCAGCAACATACGCCAAATGCAATGCAGCTGAACCGGCAGCGCGCAGGCTGCGCACTTGTCCAGACAACGCGTTCAAACCGCGCATATTTACCGGCAAAGCAAAATCCCGGTCTGGGTTAAACCCTACCGCAATCACGCTGCCGGACAATGTTGCATCGTTGGACACCTTCGACTTCTGCCCGTGGATGTAGGCGCCTTTGCCTTTCTCTGCCACAAACATCTCGTCGCGAATTGGGTCATATATTACTCCGATTATGACATCCCCTTTATATGCCAGCGCTATCGATACGCAGAAAAACGGAAATCCGTGCACGAAATTGGTCGTTCCGTCCACCGGGTCGACGATCCACAAATACTCCGACTCGCTCCCCTGCTTCAGCGCTGCAGCAGATGCCGCCGCTCCTGGGGCTACACCTTCTTCGCCAAGGATCTCATGATCTGGAAAATGCGTCAAGATCAGCTTGCGAATCATCGCTTCCGCACCCTTATCCACATCCGTTACCAAATCCTGCGGCGATTGCTTCGTATTCAGATCACGGTAGTCCCCCAGCCGGCTCTTAATCCATTCTCCCGCTTTCGCAGCGCAGTTGATCGCTACGGCCGTCGGACTCTTGCTGCCTACCACATATGGAACTTTCGGATTCGATTCCAATCGATTCACTCTACTTTCATCTTATACTGATAATTTACTCCCTAAAAACTATACGTCTTGAAATATGCAAAGTTGCGTCCTTTCGCCTGCCCGCCATGGAAATCAAACGAAAGCCGCTTTACTTTATATGCAAAAAGTCCGTGTCCAATCGCAGAGAATGTACCCCGCCGGAAACGAACTTTTTGCTGACTAACCGCAAGCGGTCTTTACGTTATGCACCTACGATATTATACCCGCCGTCTACAAAAATGACCTCTCCGGTAATTCCGCGGGACAGATGGCTGATCAGGAACATCGCCGTGTCGCCAACTTCAGCGGTGTCCGTCGTTTTGCGCAACGGAGCTTTCTCCTCAACTTGCTTGAGGATGGAGTTGAAATCGCTGATCCCCTTCGCAGCCAATGTACGGATCGGTCCAGCCGAAATCGCATTAACGCGGATGTTCTTCGGCCCAAGGTCGTTAGCCAAGTAACGTACCGATGCTTCCAGTCCGGCTTTTGCCACGCCCATTACGTTATAGTTGCGCATTACGCGCTCCGATCCCATATACGTCATCGTCATAATGCTTCCGCCTTCCGTCATGAGCGGCGACAAGCGCTTCGATACGGCCACCAGGGAATAGACGCTGATGTCGTTAGCCAATGCAAAACCTTCACGGGACGTGTCCATAAACTCACCCGCCAGATCCTCACCTTTGGCAAACGCAATACTGTGCACCAGACCATGCAGAACGCCAAATTCAGATTTCAGTGTGTCGGCCAGTCGGTCGATCTCCTCATCTACCGTCACGTTGCACGGCAGAATCAACGAACCTGGAATCGTTTCGGCCAGTTTGCGGACCCGGCCTTCTACGCGTTCACTTTCATATGTAAATGCCAGACGGGCACCTTGCTCTGCCAAGCTTTGCGCAATTGCCCATGCGATACTGCGCTCGTTAGCAACCCCCATCACGATCACATTTTTCCCCGCTAACAAATCACCCATGAAAATCCTCCTCTATATTAAATACACCTTCATTTTGTACAACTTACCGTATTTCCCTTCATTTTTCAAGAGAACCAGCGTTCAGCGGGCTTGTCCACGAAAATTACGGCTGGATGCGCACGCTTGCTCCATCCAAAATCTCCACGCCTTCCTCCCGATATCGCGCCAAATCCTCCATTAATGCAAATAGCGCCCCGTCCTTAAGCTTCGCCTCCAGCATCACGTCCACCCGATCGGTGATCGGAGCGATGCTGCGCAGAAACTCAAGCAGCGGCAGAACGATGACGTGATCGGCGTGCCCACGCGGATCGCTGGCGCTCTTCGGACTGGACGCATGGATCTTCGGCGGCAGCGGATCGTCTGCCGGCGAATCGGCCTGCGCATACGGCGTTTGCCATGTCGCCAGAATTCGCTGCCACAGCTCCGCCGGGCTTTCGCCTTCATTGTTCACCCAATGGTGGTGAATATCCAGCACCATCGGAATCCCCAGCGCTTCGCATAGCTCTAGCGTCTCGCGAGCATTAAACGTCTTGTCATCGTTTTCGAACGTCAACCGCTGCTTGATGCGTTCCGGAAGTCCCGTGACATTCTCGCGGAACCGGGCTCCTGCAGACAGCTTGTCCCCGTAGGCGCCGCCAACATGGATATTGTTCTTCGCCCGGGCATCCAGGCCCATCGCATCAAACATCGCAACATGATGATGCAGATCGCGGATCGAGGATTTCAGCACCTCAGGCCGCGGTGTACTCAGTACCGTAAAATGGTCCGGGTGAAAAGACACCCGAAGGCCGTGCTCCTTGACATATTTCCCCACGGCGGCAAATGGCTCGCGCAGCGCTTCGTAAGGATTCCAGTCAGACAGCGACTCATGCGTCGCCAGAGGAATCAGCTTCGAAGAGAAGCGGTACACCTGAATATCGTTGCCGACGTTATGCCGAAGCAGGCGCAGTGTGTTATGCAGGTTCTCCTCCGCAATCGTCTCCAGTCTACGGATCGCTGCCTCACGATCCGCAATTCCGTTAAACGTCTTTAACGTCATCGTCTTGGAAGGCGACGCGTTGGCGATTACGGTGGACATCGCCACATAACCGAAGCGCACGATCATTTCCGGTCCGGATCTCCGAAGAACATTTCGTGCGCCAGAGCGGTCTGCACGGCAGACTCCTCCTCCGTCAGCGGACGGATCAACTCCAGCTCAACCGAAGTAACTTCCTCTCCATTGAAGTTAATCTCAGCAACACAAGCGGTGATCTTCACGATCGCCACCGCCTTGTTATCCGGCGAATACGCGATGACTTTCTGACCTGTCGGGAACACGCGCAGCCCTTCTTTGAGCATTTTACCCTTGCCGTATTCTAACAGCTCGTACAGCTCCTGCTCTTTCTTGAATTTACAAACTGAGTTAAATTCCGTTTGAAATCCCACTGTTATCTCTTCCTTTCTCAGCCGGCTGTCCGGGCGGCTATCGCCGCCGCAGACTAAATGCCGCTTTCGAATTCCAGCGCCTGCCGGGCTTCGTAGCGCTCCAGCGCCAGCTCGATCAAGCGATCCAGCAACACCTCATAAGCTACTCCGGTTTCGCGCCACAGGAGCGGATACATGCTAAACGGCGTGAAGCCCGGCATGGTGTTCACTTCGTTAATCCAAATTTTGTGATCTGACTTCCGCACAAAAAAATCAGCCCGGCACAGCCCGCTGCCGGCAATCGCTCTAAACGCCTTAACCGCCAGTTCCCGGATTCGATCAGCCAACTCGGTATCGATCGGCGCAGGAATCAGCATTTGCGATTTTCCATCCAAATATTTGGCTTGATAATCGTAATATTCGCTGGAAGAGACGATTTCTCCGGGTACAGAGGCCAGCGGCTCATCGTTGCCAAGCACCCCAACCTCCACTTCGCGAGCATCGACAAACTCCTCAACGATCACTTTCAGATCATAACGGAAGGCCAGCGCCACGGAGGACAGCAGCTCTTCACGGTTGCGCGCTTTGGAGATCCCTACGCTGGAGCCAAGATTGGCTGGTTTGACAAAGCACGGATAACCCAGCTTTTCCTCGATGCTCTGGATCAGCGTATGGCTTGATCGCTCCCATTCAGATGCAGTGAAATAGCAGTACGCACATTGCTCAAGTCCGGCCTCGGCGAACAACTTCTTCATGATGACCTTATCCATCCCGGCCGCGGAAGCCAGCACGCCCGCTCCAACGTAAGGCAGATCTGCCATTTCGAACAGCCCTTGGATCGTGCCGTCTTCACCGTTGGTGCCGTGCAGCAGCGGGAACACGACGTCAATTTCCGATTGGCCCGTTGAAAGCTTGCTGAACAACAGCCCCATCGCAGCAGCCGTATCGCCTTTGCTCTCTTCCAGCTTCAGCTCTTCCAGTGCAGCAAACGGCGCGTTCAGCTTCTCGCCTACCTTCCATTTGCCCTGCTTATCAATATAAAAAGGAAGCAACTCGTACTTGTCAAAATTAAACGCCTTAGATACGGCGAAGGCCGTCTGCAGCGAAACCTCATGCTCTCCTGATTTACCCCCGTAGATGAGGCCTACGGTTATTCTGTCCTGTCCCATGAGCAACCTCTTTCCTTCATATTAGGTAATTCCATGAACCTTCACTGAATTCATCTCTAGAAACGGTCCGCGATATGATAAAAACGATACACCGTCTTTTCGGTCCAGGCATAGGAATCCCGGTAATCCCAATAACGGTGCTTGCTTGGTGTCGTATGGGCGTTAACCAGCGGCATGCCGCCAGCGTCGAACGCGGTCACGATCGTATTGTGTTGAAACATGCCGTTGCCGTCCCAATCATAGGCGATTACATCGCCCAGCTGGAGTTGCTCCGGACGCTCGAGCAGTTCGGCGCGAAGTCCGGTTCGGCTCTGGCCGAGATAGCGCGCTAACGCATTGGCCACTGACCAGCTGTAGCTCCACAGCTCCCGTCCGCCGACATAACCTTTGTACCACCAGCCCGATTCTCTTTTTCCAGTATAGTTTATTGGGGCTCCGCCTGCAAAGAGGCACTGGGAGATATAGTTCGTGCAATCCACCTCAAACGCGGCGAATTCAGGATTAAAGCTGTCCCACCACCGATCCGCGTATAACACGGCTTCCTCACGACGGTATGCGATGCTGCGTGAGCCTCCTAACCCGAGAACTTCATGGTTCAAAAAAGGCCGCGGCACAGCTCCCTTCCGCCCCGCCGCTTCTGCTTCATTATGATCAGGGAGCACCATCACCGGATGCCGCTCAGGCACCGGCTGTTCCACCTTGCTCACGATCCAGCCGGAACCGTCGCGCGCCAAGGTGAGCCGCTGCTTTTCGATTCGCTCCTCCTGATGGCGGGCTCCGCCTTTTTCATAGTAGATTTTGCGGGACAACTGCAGATCGACCTCAATCTCGCCCTCACGCTTCTCGATCTCACGCACCAGCTTGGCTCGGGTCTCGCAGCGCAGCGGCGAAGCGCCCCGAAGACGATACCAGCTCTCCAGTCTGCGCTTCCGCTCTCCCCGCCGCATGAGATAATCCACATCGGTTACGACCGTGCCCCCGCTAGGCGTGCGATAGTCCACTTCGTCCTGGTTCTGTTCGTTTACATAAACCGATAACGTCTTCTTCCATTCCTCCGCCATACGTCCACGCCTCCTTTTCACTATTAGCCATTATATGAATGCCTGGGAGGGAGTATGTTCTGCACCTCGCCGCCCTAGGCTTGAAAGCCTATTCAACCGCACCGGTAAAGCCCAAACGAGCCAGAATCAGGCTCAAAAAGTACTTTACTCCCCACGGCAGGAAAGGTATACTTAAGTCAGGAATTTTTGAAATAATGTTTCATCTAGTGAAACTATGAATCAAGGAGGTTCATTCATGTCAGCGAACGATTTTTTCTCCGCTGCCCGTACGTTGGAGGTCGGCGGCAAGAGCTACCGTTACTATGACCTGCAGGCTCTTGAACAACAAGGTCTGGGCAAGATTTCCAGACTTCCGTTCTCCATTAAAGTATTGCTTGAAGCCGCTGTCCGCCAATATGACGGAAGAGCGATCACTCAAGAACACGTGAAGCAAATCGCCGGTTGGAGCGAGGGCCGCGATGAGAATAAAGAGATTCCTTTTATCCCCGCTCGTATTGTGTTGCAAGATTTCACCGGTGTACCGGTTGTCGTTGACCTCGCTGCGATGCGCGACACCGTGAAGAAAGCCGGCGGAGATCCAAAACAGATCAATCCGCTTGTGCCGGTTGACCTCGTTATCGACCACTCTGTCATGGTCGACGCGTTTGGTTCCCCAGATGCGCTCGAGTACAACATGAAGGTTGAGTTCGAGCGCAATGAAGAGCGTTATCGCTTCCTGCGCTGGGCGCAAACCGCTTTCAATAACTTCCGCGCCGTACCTCCGGCTACCGGGATCGTTCACCAGGTCAACCTGGAGTATCTGGCATCTGTAGCCGCTACGAAGAACGTAAACGGCGAAACGTTCGTTTACCCGGATTCCCTCGTAGGTACCGACTCCCATACGACGATGATCAACGGTCTTGGCGTCGTTGGCTGGGGCGTTGGCGGGATCGAGGCCGAAGCGGGTATGCTGGGGCAACCGCTCTATTTTGTCGCTCCAGAAGTTATCGGGTTTAAACTCACGGGAAGTCTGGCTGAGGGCGCTACGGCAACCGACTTGGCGCTGACCGTTACGCAAATGCTGCGGAAGAAAGGCGTTGTCGGCAAATTCGTGGAATTCTACGGTCCAGGCCTGACCAACATCAGCCTTGCCGATCGCGCAACCGTGGCAAACATGGCCCCGGAATACGGTGCAACGATTGGTTACTTCCCGGTAGACAAGGAAACGCTCGCTTATCTGCGCAGCACCGGCCGCTCCGAAGAGCAAATTGCGCTGGTTGAAGCTTATTACAAAGCCCAAGGCATGTTCCGCACGGACGATACCCCGGATCCGGTATTTACCGATCTGATCGAGCTGGATCTTGGCTCCGTTGTCCCAAGCTTGGCTGGACCGAAGCGTCCGCAGGACCGCATCGAACTGACAGCGATGAAAGAGAGCTTCAACTCCATCATCCGCACGCCGGTTGAGAAAGGCGGTTACGGCCTGACTGAAGAGAAGATCGAACAGAGCGTACCGGTGAAGCATCCGGACGGTTCGACGAGCGAACTGAAGACCGGTGCTGTCGTGATTGCGGCGATTACGAGCTGTACGAATACCTCCAACCCAAGCGTTATGGTCGGCGCTGGCCTGCTGGCGAAGAAAGCCGTTGAACGCGGTCTGACCAAGCCGGGTTATGTGAAGAGCAGCTTGACTCCGGGCTCCCTCGTGGTAACGGAGTATCTGCAAAAAGCCGGCTTAATCGAGCCGCTCGAAGCGCTTGGCTTCCACGTTGCCGGTTACGGATGCGCAACCTGTATCGGGAACTCCGGTCCGTTGCCGGACGAAGTCAGCGCAGCGATTGCCGATAACGATCTGACGGTAGCGGCAGTGCTCTCGGGCAACCGGAACTTTGAAGGTCGCGTCCATGCGCAAGTGAAAGCGAACTATCTGGCTTCTCCGCCGCTGGTCGTTGCTTATGCGCTCGCAGGTACGGTAAATATCGACCTGCAGAACGATCCGATCGGCTACGACCGCGACAATCAACCGGTTTACCTGAAGGACATCTGGCCTACTTCCCAAGAAATTAAGGAAGCGATCGGTCAATCGATGAGTCCGGAGATGTTCCGCAGCAAATACGAGAATGTCTTCACGCAGAATGAACGTTGGAATTCCATTCCGGTTCCGCAAGGCGAGCTGTATGAGTGGGATGAGAAATCGACGTATATCCAAAATCCACCGTTCTTCGAGAAGATTGGCGAAGGCTTGTCCGACATCGCGGACATTCGCGGCGCACGCGTGCTGGCTCTGCTCGGCGATTCGGTAACGACCGACCATATCTCGCCAGCAGGTAACATTTCACCAAGCAGCCCGGCCGGCAAATATTTGACCGAGCATGGCGTTGAACGCAAGGACTTCAACTCCTACGGGTCCCGCCGCGGTAACCATGAGGTAATGATGCGCGGTACGTTCGCGAACATCCGCATCCGCAACCAAGTGGCACCGGGGACAGAAGGCGGCGTAACGAAATACTTGCCAACGGACGAAGTGATGTCGATCTACGACGCTTCGATGAAATATCAAGCCGAAGGCCAAAACCTCGTCGTCATTGCCGGCAAAGAATACGGTACCGGAAGCTCCCGTGACTGGGCAGCGAAAGGCACGTACCTGCTGGGCGTTAAAGCGGTTATCGCGGAGAGCTTCGAACGGATCCACCGCAGTAACCTGGTAGGCATGGGCGTTCTGCCGCTGCAATTTAAGGAAGGCTTAAGCTGGAAAACGCTTGGCATCGACGGCACCGAAACGTTTGATATCGAAGGCCTGAGCAATGACGTGAAACCGGGCCAAGAATTAACGGTAACGGCAACTCGTCAGGATGGCAGCACGTTCCAGTTCAACGTGATTGCCCGCCTCGACAGCATGGTCGATGTGGATTACTATCACAACGGCGGTATCCTGCAAACCGTGTTGCGTCAGATGATCGCAGCAAACGCGTAAATCAACATGAAAAAGAGTTCCCTTCATTTGCCGTGAAGGGAACTCTTTTTTTCTTATCGCCATACCTCTAAATTACAAATGTAGTAATCCGATTTCGACACGATCCCAAAGCCTATTCTGCGGTAGAGCTCTAGCGCACTGCGATTTTCCGTAATGACGCTTAAGCGAATCCGCGTTCGTCCTTCCGAAAGCAGCAGTCGCACGGTTTGCATCAGTATGTCCCGTCCATACCCGCGCCCTTGGATGTCCGGCGACACGCAAAAATCATGGATCACCGCCGTATCGCTCCCCAGAAGCTTCACCCGGATCATACCGACCCGCTCCGCCCCATCAAAGCCAATGTACGCATGCCGATGAGGCTCCCGGGTATTCCCGAAATAGCGTAGCGTCCACTCCTCCGAATCGCCAAAAGCTTGGGTGGAGCAGCGTACCATAAAACCGAAATCCTCCAGCGTTTCCGGGCGGATCACGAGGTTCGGGTTTCTGAGCTCCTCACGATGTAATGCTTGAAACTCCATTGCGTACTGCGATTTGTCGAACTTGGCGCTAAGATGCTCCATGGTATGTTGACCGGCATCCGAATCCGCCGGAACTTTAAATCGACAGGATTGAATCCCCTGCTCGCGCATATCCTTTGCCGCCGCCTCCAGCAAAGCTCGAAATACTCCTTGGCGACGCCGCTTAGGATGCACCATCGCGCTGATGTTCGCCTCGATCCCATCTACGGAATACCAGCTGAAGTATCCGATCAAGCGCCCCTCGGTCTGATAAAGATAGACGCGGTCGCTGCTATCTGCTGTCAAATTGTCTAAGCCAATGCGAAGATCAGTTCCATCTGTCTCACGGCAAATCTGCTCCAACTCGCGGATCGGATCGAGAGCTTCAGGAGAGAAGTCCGTTAATTGAGTAAGTAAATAATCCGCCACCTCTAACTCCCCCATTCATGGTAAGGATAATCTAATCATGATTTCATATCCCCGTCAATTCATGTACTCCTCCTACTTTACATCATATAAACTATCTGTTATATTTAATGTATAACAGTTAGAACAAAAAGGAGATGCCTGTCCGTGATCATTCAGTTGGATTTACAATCGGACGTCCCGATTTACACACAACTGGTCAATCAAATTATCGAAGGAATTGCCAGCGGACGGCTTCAACTGGGCGAACCGTTGCCGTCCGTACGCAGCTTGGCTTCCGATATCGGCGTTAACCTGCACACGGTCAACAAAGCCTACACGATTCTGAAGCAGGAAGGTTATATCCAAGTCCACCGCCAAAAGGGCGTTGTCGTCGATCCGGTGGCCATGCCGCCGATTACGCCGGAATTTCGCGAGAAGCAGCGGCGCGAGCTGCGTCCCATCGTGGCCGAAGCGATCTGCCGCGGGATGGAGAAGGAAGAATTGCTTCGGATCGTAGAGGAAATCCATCAAGAGATTTCTCGAAAGGAGTAGAACGATATGCACCTGCTATCTACGTTTCTCTTATTGTTGATATTTTTGCCCTTGCTGGTGTTCTTAGCCTTGATGCCTTATTTGACTCGGGAGACGGTCAGCTTTGGCGTATCCGTGAGCGAGGAGCAATACTGGAGCGAACCGGTGCGGCGGCTGCGCAGGCTGTACGCCTCCATCAGCGCAACTATCTACTCGCTCCTGCTGATTGCCTGCTTCGTCAGCCTGTGGAACAAGGATGGCAATGAGCAGGGCACCCTGTTTGCTATTTATCTCGGGGCTGTCCTCGCGATCTCCACGGGACTTTATCTAACGTTTTACTTCCGGATGAAGAAACTCCGCCCGTCCCTGCCCGCTGCTCCGTCCTCTCCTGCCGTGATTGCGGTGGACACCGGGTTTCGCCGCCAAAGGCTGACGTTATCGGGCAAGTGGTTCCTGATCCACGCTGTCATCATTGTCGTAAGCGCAGCTCTGACTCTAAGCCAATATGCGTCTATCCCTGATACGGTGGCGATGAAGTTTGATTTTTCGGGTCAAGTGGTCAGCAGTGCCGCCAAATCCTACCGCGTCGTACTGTTTCCTAACGTGATGCAGGTCATCTTAACGTTACTGTTCTGGTTTGTGAATTGGTCGATCCATCACAGCAAGCAACAGCTCCAAGCCTCCGATCCAGAGCGCTCGCTCCGTCAAAATGCCGCGTTCCGCCGGAGATGGTCCGTCTTTACGGTAGCCTCGTCCTTGGCGTTGATCCTGATGTTTTCGTTCATTCAAGTCAACATGATTCGTCCCATGGATAACGGCGTCATCATGCTGGTGAGCCTGGCTGTCCCTGTATTGATTGTGTTGTTTGCTATAGTACTGAGCTTTACGACGGGTCAAGGCGGCAGCCGGATTGGGCGCGGGCGTATCCTCGGCCATGGAGGTACCGCTCCGGTTCAGGATGACCGTTACTGGAAGCTGGGCGCCATTTATTTTAATCCGCAGGACCCCACTCTATTTGTGGAGAAAAGAACGGGAATCGGCTGGACGATGAACTTCGCAAATCCGATATCGTGGCTTACCCTGCTGGGCATTCTGGTCGTTATCTTCTGGTCTGCCTGGCTGGCGAAATAGGCGAAATAAATGGTACTTATTTGAATCATTAAGGAGGAATTTGAAATGACGAAGCGATCCCAACTGTTCAAGCATGCCACCGCTGCTGCACTCACCTTAAGTCTGGCACTTCCGCCGGTATCCGCAATGGCTTCTCAGCAAAGCGCCACCGCACTCATCCCTGTACGGGAGGCAGCCGAGGGGTTTGGCGCGCAAGTGGATTGGGTGCCTAGCAGCCACAGCATCATCATCACCAAGGACGGCCATAAGCTGGAGCTGACCCTTGGTTCGTCAGAAGCGTTGGTGGATGGCAAACGTGTTGTTTTGGAAGCGCCTGTACGCATCACACAAGGCCGAGCGCTGGTGGATGCCAAATGGCTGACCGGGGTGTTTGGGAAAAATGAAACCGCCGATGCGGGAGTGACGGACACCGCCGACTTGTTCCTGAACGCGTTGCTTGCCGGGAACGGTACCGAAGCGGCGAAATATGTAAGCGCCTCTGCTTCGGCTTACCTTCCGGCTCCCCTGCTGAATCAGCTCTGGGCCAATTATGAAACCCTGTTCGGTAAAGCGGTTGGCACACCAACCAAGAACGTATCGATCAATTCCGTCCACCGCAACGTGACGTACGTCTTTCAGACAAGTGCCGTTCCTGTGAACTTAACGCTGCGGCTGAATGCCGCTGGTGAAATCGACGATATGTATATCGCCGCTGCAGCCGAATCGGCCTACCAGAAGCCGGCCTACGAAGACCCCTCCGCTTATACCGAGCGGGAAGTCACCGTTGGGGAAGGCGCCATGGCCTTACCGGGCACCCTAACGCTGCCTGCGGGCAAAGGTCCGTTCCCTGCTGTCGTGCTGGTGCACGGCTCCGGAACTAACGACCGGGATGAGACGATTGGCGGCGGCAAGCCATTCCGTGACCTGGCGGTGGGCCTGGCTGCGCAAGGCATCGCCGTCCTGCGGTACGACAAAGTGACCTATGAGCATACCTTCAAAGTCGCCGCCGATCCAAAGTTTACGCTGAAAAAAGAGACGGTTGACGATGCCCTGAAAGCGGTGGCGTTATTGAAACAGACACCGGAAATCGATGCCTCGCGCATCTTCGTTGCGGGCCACAGCCAAGGCGGTTATGCGATGCCGCTGATCATCGCAGGCGATACCAGCGGCGACATCGCCGGGACGATTCTGCTGTCCGGGCCAAGCGGCAAGTTCGCCGATCTGTTGGCGGAGCAGCAAGCCGGGCTCGTCAGCCGCGTCAAGCAGCTGGGGTTGGACTCAGCACCGTATGAGCAGCAAGCTGCGGTGTATACGTCCATCGCTGCGATGGTTAACGACCCGCAGTATACGGTAGATCATATGCCGGAGCAATTCCCGGCCCAACCGGCTTACTGGTGGTTCGAGCAAAAGAATTACGTGCCGACCGAGCTCGCCAAACAGCAATCCGTTCCGATGCTGATCCTGCAAGGCGAGAACGACTGGCAAGTGACGATGAAACAATTTGAAGGCTGGAAAACCGCCCTGCAAAACCGCAACGACGTCACATTTAAGTCTTACCCGCAGGTCAACCACCTGCTGGCTAAGGTGGATGGCCTTTCGATCGGCGCCGAATACGCCCAGCCGTCCAACGTCTCCAAGGAGATCATCGACGATATCGCCGCTTGGCTTCTGGGAATCAAATAAGGCGCGTGATGCTTGCTGACTGCCACGGCGTCTAGTGAGCTCACCAATAAGGCCATAATAAAAACGCCTGCGCAAGGGTCCCTCCCTGCGCAGGCGTTTTTGCCGTGCACTGCATGCTGATCCGTGGCTGCCGCCAGGCGCGCCTACATCAGCATGCCCATCTCCCGGGCCGCCTCCACCAGGATCGGCCCGTACTCCTCCAGCCGCTGCAGCGTCAAGCGGCTGACCGGCCCCGACACGGACAGGGCGGCGGCAAGCTTCCCTGTCCGGTCAAAAATCGGCGCGGACACCGCCGACGCCCCCGGCTCCCGCTCCTCGTAGCTGGTGGCATATCCGATCCTGCGGATATCCTCCAGCTGCGCCACATAGGCCGCCTTATCGATCGTCGGCGGCCAGTCCGGGCTGTCCAGCACCGCTTGGAGCACTTCGTCGCCCGAGTAGGCGACAAGCACCTTGCTGGACGCGCCCACATACAGCGGCAGCCGCGCCCCGACCGGCGCCACCCGGCGGATGGCCTGGTTGCTCTGCACCGCCTGAATCCGTATCCGCTCGATGCCGTCGCGTAAATAGAGGCTGACCGTCTCGCCAAGGCGGTCGCGCAGCCGCTCCATCTGCGGCAGCAGCAGCACCGCGGGATCGTCGCTGTGGGACATATGGGTCGACAGCTCCCAGATCTTCAGGCCGAGTCGATACTTCTCCGTAGCAGGATCGCGGATCACATAGCCCCGATCCTCCAGCGTGGTCAACAAGCGATGAACCGTGCTTTTGTGGAGGCCAATTTCGGCGGCGATCTCCGTCAGCCCCAAATCGCTTGCTTTTGTGAAGCATCCCAATATATCCAAAGCCCGCTCAACTGCGCGCACCGTCAGCTTCCGGTCTTCCATCCGGCATCCTCCTTAGGTTTCACTATATGAAACTCGGTTACATAAATTATATGAAAGAAGCGAATTTCCGTCAATGAAACACCTTCCATTGACATTCACTGGGGATCGACTTACGATTAAATCCAGGGGAATCGTGTTATTTCGACATTTTCTTCAATTCCCCAACATTAAAAGCGTTTTCTTAAGTGGTAAACAGTCCAAATTTCAATCATATAATCTAGTAATGGGAGGGGAAGCGTATGAGCCACATCGGTCGAAATCACCTTCCCTTGCCTCCTTCGGCGTATGTTTCCGGCGATGTTCCCACGGCGACTGCTCGGCGAATTAGCATCAAAAACACGATCATTGCCCTCTTATTATCCGTGCTGTTCTTCTTCTTCTTCTGCTTCATCTCGCTGCACGGCTATATCGCCTGGGTGCTCTCTAACCCCAAAGTAGCGCCGCTTTATTCCAATCCGAAGCTGTCTATTAACTTGGATTACCAGGACATCACCTTCCCTGCGGCTGACGGGAGCCGAATGATGCAAGGATGGTATATTCCAGCAGAAGATTCCGACAAGACGATCGTATTCAGCCATGGGTATGGGGCCAACCGAGAAGAGTATTGGATTCCGATGTATGATCTGGCCAATTTTGCCCATCGTCTGAATTTTAATGTCCTGATGTTTGATTACGGCTTTGCCGCACAAAACAGCAAGGAGGTCGCCACCGGCGGCAAAAAGGAAGCCCAACAGCTGCTCGGAGCGATTCAGGTTGCCAAGCAATTGGGCAGCCAAGAGATCATCGTCTGGGGTTTCTCCATGGGAGCCGGCACCGCGCTGCAAGCTGGTCTCAAAAATCCGGATATCGACGGCATGATTCTCGACAGTACGTTCCTGTTGGAGCCGGATACGATGTACCACAACATCCGCCAGCATATCGAGCTGCCGCGCCATCCGTCGCTGGAAATTATCGGCATGCTGCTTCCAGTGCTCAACGGTACCAGCCTGCGGCAAATTCCATATAGCCAGGTCAAATCGGAGGATTATCCTTTTCCGATCCTGTTTATCCACGGTACAGAGGATGAGAAAGCGCCTTACCCGATCGCCGAGAAACTCGCGGAGAACCAAACGAACCCCACTTCCGGCGTATGGATTGTAGACGGCGCGCATCATGAGTTGATTTTTCGCGAGCATCCTAAGGAGTATCTGCGCAAGGTGTCGCTGTTCCTGGGCCAAATCAAGCTCGCATCGCAAAAAACGAATATTCAAACCGGGTCCGTATCCGAATAGCATAATCCAACCCTCCTCACCAATAAGTTAGTAGTAATGTATTTCTTATCCCCGAGGAGGTAGGCCGAATGTTGTTCGTATACGGGCCTTTTTTGCCTGTACGCATATTAGAGGAAATCCGTTTCTGGAAGCAGCAAGAAGCCGAGCATACGGAAGTAATTCAGGCGATCGTTCCCAGCCTGGAAGCCGATTACGTGAAGCTGCTGGAGGAATGGAAGCCGATTTTTGAAAGGACGGAGGCCGCCGCTGACAAGCTGCTGCAATACGCCTTGGCCACGCCCCATGCCGCTACGAGTCATGAGGTCATCCGCCAGACGGAACGGCTTCTGCGGGCCTCATGTCAGCAGTCGCAGGAATTTATCCGGCACCTAGAATACATGTTGAAGCACAGCGCAGCCGTGAAATCGGTACCGCTGGCGCCCGTGGTGCTGCTGCACATCATCCGGGAATCAGCGTATTTCCTTGAGGTGCTTGAGCGGCTAAATCGGCCGGGAGAAATCGCCGGCAGCATGGCCGCAGCGCCACCGTATCCCGATCCTTATCACGCGGCTGGAGCGCAGCCATTCTATCGTGAAGAAGAGGCTCAGGAGCTGGCGGCCCCCCCCACGTCTGAGCATCCGGAACTGACGGACGATGCATCCCCTGCCATCACCGATGAGTTGAACAGATTCGAAACCTCTGAGGTGGCAAACCCGCCCGAAGAGCCAGATGGCATAGAAACAGCCGACATCTCCGAAGCCAGCCTTGAAGTGGAAGCTGAGCAAGAACATAACCAGGAAGAACAGGAACAGGATGAACTCAGCCTTCGCCAAGAACCAAGCGCTGATGACAACACGGAAACGACCACGGCGCGCGTACCGGAACGTTCTGTCCCGATTGGCGGACATACCCTCCCCCCGCTGCCTTATCCTTACAATGCGCTGGAACCCTATATAGATGAACAAACGATGCGCATTCATCACGACAAGCATCATAAAACGTATGTGGACGATTTGAACAAAGCGGAGCTTAAGCTGCAGGACGCACGGAAATCCGGCAATTTTGATTTAGTGAAGCATTGGGAGCGGGAGCTTGCCTTTAACGGCGCGGGGCATTATCTGCATACGATTTTCTGGGACATTATGAATCCTAAGGGCGGCGGCAAACCGCAAGGCGAGCTGCTGGAGCAGATCAAACGCGATTTTGGCAGCTACGACGCGTTCCACAAGCAGTTCTCTGAAGCCGCAGCCAAAGTCGAAGGCGGCGGCTGGGCCATCCTGGTGTGGAGCCCGCGCGCTCACCGGCTGGAAATTCTCACAGCAGAGAAGCATCAGAACCTGTCGCAATGGGACGTCGTTCCACTGCTTCCGCTGGACGTTTGGGAGCATGCCTATTACCTGAAGCATCAAAACGCACGCGCCAACTACATCAAAGATTGGTGGAACGTCGTCTATTGGCCCGCCGTCTCCCAACGCTACGAAGCCGCGAAAAAACTAAAATGGCAGCCGTTTTAATCGGCTGCCATTTGACGCTAAAAGACCTCTGGTTCCCGAGGCTAATCCTCGAAACCAAAGGTCTTTAATAAAGACTATTCCTTTATGAGCGAAAGGAACTCCGCCCGGGAAGCCGCATCCTTACGGAAGCTTCCGCGTACGGCCGAGGTCACGGTTTTGCTGCCGGGCTTCTTGACGCCGCGGGAGCACATGCACAGGTGCTCGCCCTCCACAACAACCATGACGCCTTTGGGTTGCAGCACTTCTTCCATGATGTCAGCAATTTGCGAAGTAATCCGCTCCTGCACCTGCAGGCGTCGGGTTACTGCTTCTACCAAACGGGCCAGCTTGCTGAGCCCGGCGATTCGACCGCTTGGAATATATCCAATATGGGCTTTGCCGAAGAAAGGCGCCATATGATGCTCGCATTGACTGTAATAGACGATGTCCTTTACAATGACAAGCTCTTCATGGTTTTCTTCGAAGGTAACTCCCAGCACATCCCGAGGATCGACTTCATACCCGGCAAAAATCTCTTCATACATCCGCGTCACCCGGGCCGGTGTTTCGATCAGCCCTTCGCGTTCCACGTCTTCCCCGATCAGCTTCAAGATTTCCCGAACATGATATTCGATTTGCTCCCGATGATCGCCTACCCGTGTATTAACGTAATCTTTCAATCCGGACATCTTCAGCGCCCCTCCTTTCATAGAGTATGGCGAAACGTTACTTTATTTTCTCTTCTTCGTCGGCCGTCCCGCCCCCGGCAATGGGCCACCTTGATTTTTCATCATCTGCTGCGCGCGCTGCATTTGCTTGCTGTTCAGGTTATACCCCATTTGCTTCGCCATTTTTTGCAGCATTTGCGGGTCGTTTTGCATTTTCGTTAACTGTCTGCGGAGATAAAAGACCCCGATCACAAAACCGCCAACCAGACCGACGATTAAAGTAATAATTGGAATAACGATATCCATGTTTCAGCCACCCCTGAATAATAATCGTGTTACCTTAGCTTGTAAGGCTTGCACACTCCAAATATCATAGCATCCAGCCTCACGTGATTCAAGGATTCACGCCAAAACTGCCTCAATAAACAACGTTGTCTCTGTGGCGAGGTCAATCTCATTCACGTCCAGCTCATCGCCGGTTCCGCGTACGATCCGAATCACCGGTCGGCCTGGTAATCCCCGGTGCTGTCGGACCACCACGCCGGTCTCCTTCGTCCCAAGACGAACCGAAGTCCCGTTCGGGTACACGGAGATAATGCGCATAAACTCCACCAGCACCTCGTGATCCAACTCCTGTTCCGAGCAGGCCATCAAATGCTCGCAAGCCTCATGCGGCAGCAAGACCCGCCCGTCCTTGCTTGCACCGCTGACCAAATTATCGTACATGTTCGCAACAGCGACGATGCGTGGAAACAGATGAATTTCATCCCCGGATATCCCCCGCGGGATTCCTTTGCCGTCCAGCCGTTCATGATGTTGCAGTGCCGTATGGGCAATCAACAGATTAAATTCGCGTTTGTGGCGAAGCAGTTCATAGCCTCTCCAGGTGTGATGGTGCTTCGGGTCCTTGGCGTTGGCGCCTTCCGGCAACGGCACGGATTTGCCGATATCGTGCAGCAGCGCGCCAATCGCCAAATCCTTGAGCTGGGAGTACCCGAGCCCCAAGTTCAGTCCAATCATCGAGGCGATCAAGCTGACGTTCACCGCATGGATATAAGCGGCATTGTCCGCTGTCCGAATGTCGGTGAGCTGTAACAGAACCTCTTTGTTATTCAACACGTCGGTTAACAGGGAATCCACGCTGGCGTTGATTTTGCGTGTGCTCCAATCCTTGCCGGAACGAATCGCCTGCAGCGTCTCGGACATTTCCCGGAACATCGCCTGCTTGGTCGCCTCGCTGAGCACATCTTCGATTTCGATATCATCGAAGTCCGGATCTTTAATGTATAGCATGGTCACACCGATCCGCTTAAGCGTGTTAATCATAAAAACCGTAAGCTGAACCCCTGCCGACAATAACACGGTGCCGTTGGCGGAATACACCGTTTTACCTAAATATTGCCCCGGTTCGATATCCTCGATACTGATGAAACGCATATTTTATGTTATCCCCCTTGCTGGATATCAGTCCCCGTTGGAAGCCTGCAGCTTCTGCTTGGCTGTCTGAAGCCGAACCCGCACTTCTTCCTCCTGCTCGGCGTCAAGCGCCCGGTCGATCGCTTCCTCGGCCTCCTTGCCGCCGATTCGGCTCAGCGCCCAAGCTGCAGTTCCTCTTAGCTCTGGCCGCGGGTCATGAAGCAGTATATCTATTAATTTCGGCACGGACGCCGAATCTTTGAAGTTGCCCAGCGCGATGACCGCGTTGCGTTGGATCGGTTTTTTGCCCCGCCAAGCTGCAGCGCTGTCACCAAAACGTTCTTTAAACTCACGGTTACTTAAGTCCAGCAAGGGGAGTAACAGCGGCTTAACCGTTTCGGGATCAGGGGCCAACTCCGGCCGATGATTCCAGGACTTTCCTTTATTTTTCGGGCAGACAATCTGGCAAGTATCACAACCATAAAGGCGGTTGCCCATCTTCACCATAAATTCCTCGTCCAGAAAGCCTTTCGTTTGCGTCAAAAAAGAAATGCACCGCTGTGCGTTTAACTCCCCGGGACCCACTAACGCTCCCGTCGGGCACGCGTCGATGCATTTGGTGCACTCACCGCAATCCTCCTCCACCGGGGTGTCGGGAGGAAACGGAATATTGGTGATCAGCTCGCCGAGGTAAATCCACGAGCCCCACTTGGGGGAGATGATCGCGCAGTTTTTCCCCTTAAAGCCGATCCCTGCACGATCCGCCACCGCCCGGTCCACCAGGGCGCCGGTGTCGACCATGCTCTCGATCCGCGCTTCGGGGACGCGCTCGCGGATGAAGGCTTCCAGCTTCGCCATCGCCTCGCGAAGCACCTGATGGTAGTCCCGCCCCCAGGCGGAGCGGGCCAGAATGCCTCGCCGTTCGCCGGGCGCTGACTTCGGGGGATTCTCCATCTTCGACGGATAGGCGACCGCGATGGATATTAATGAAGCCGGCTCCGTAAGCGATAATTCCGGATACACCCGCTTGTCCAGATCCGGCTCCTCAAAGCCAGATTCATAGCCTTTATCCCGCCGGTCCTGCAAAATTGCCTTCAGCGACAAGAACGGATCCGCGCTGGCAAAGCCGATATCGTCGATCCCCAGCTCCGTTGCGGCCTCCTGTATCTCCCGCTTCAGCTGCGCCCAGCGGTTGCCTCCTTCCGGTAAACGCGTTGTGCCGGTTTCCGCCATAGACATATGTCCCCCTCCTTCCTGTTCATGTTGCCGTAAAGGCTGTCTGTTGTATTTTTAAGAAGATAAGCGTTTAATCGCTTCCCTTGCTAACTGGTCGCAATAATTGTTCAGCTCGTTGTCGCTGTGTCCCTTAACTTTGATGTATTCCACCTTGTGAATGCCCATAAGCCGCCACAGCTCCTCCCAAAGATCGCGGTTCTCGACAGGCTGGTTCTTGCTGTTCTTCCAACCGTTCTTTAGCCAGCCGCGAATCCAGTTCTGCTGAAAGCAGTTCACCACATAAGCGGAGTCGCTGTAGACCTTCACCTGACAAGGCTCCTTTAATTGACTGAGCGCGGAAATGACCGCCTGGATTTCCATGCGGTTGTTGGTGGTCATTTTTTCGCCGCCGGACAAGTCCTTCCGATGCCCATTAAACATCAGCACTGCGCCCCAGCCCCCTGGACCCGGATTCCCGGAGCACGCCCCGTCCGTATAAATCGTCACTTCCTTCACAGTTCTTCCTCCCAAACTAACGGCTTATAAACTACGGATCTTTGGAATCGGCCAAAAAACGAACTCAGCGCGGCCAACGATCCACTTCTCTTTCACGCTGCCAAAATAGCGGCTGTCCTTGCTTCGTCCCGCGTGACGGTTATCCCCCATCACGAAATATTGTCCGTCCTCCAGTTTCAGCTCCGGCATGTCGCCGTCCTCGATAACCGAGTCGGTGTACGGCTCGTCCAGCGGCTACCCGTTAAGGAGCAGTCGGCCGTCTCGCACCTCAACCGTATCCCCCGGAACCGCCACGATTCGCTTCACCAGAAACGGCTTCCGGTCCGCATCCACACTCGGATCCTTCAGCACGACGACCTCGCCGCGCTTCGGATGTTGAAACCGATACACCAATTTATCCACGAACAGCCGCTCCTGCTCTTCCAGGGTAGGCTGCATCGATTGTCCCTTCACCATGGATAAGTTAAAAACAAATACGTTTAACAGCAGCATAATGACAAAGGCAATCACGATCGTCTTCAGCATCTCCCACAGTTCTGCGGCCCATCGCGATTGCGGAGCGTCCACTTGCGGTTCATTAGCAGAGCGTTCAGGGGCTAACGCTGCCTTGTGTTCCGAATCCATCATCGGTTCCATTGTGCACCTCATCAAAATGAAACAAACTATATAAATAGAAAAGCATATCCTTCACCCATTTGCAACGGATGGAAGATATGCTTCAACATTTCCCATTTCTGTCATGGGAAGTTTCATCAATTGGATCCCGTCAGCGTCCGGGCTGCGATGCCAAGCTTCTGGAAGGCTTCCAAAAACTTGCCTGCCCCATAGCCCATCGCCTCGTAGAGCGGCATGATCGCTTTATTATGTTCATCTCCTGCGACCATAATCCGACGGACATTCCGCTGCTGGAACCGTTGTTCCATTGCGGTTACAAGGCTGCGTCCAACGCCGCGCCGGCGGTAATCAGGATGTACGGCCATGCGGTAGATACATCCCGTGTTCTGATCGATCGTCCCGATCAATACCCCTTTGATCTCTTCCTCGACTTCTGCAACCATAATCAGCTCAGAATCCCAAGAAAGTTGTCTGGCAAACGCGCACTTGGTGTCTTCGTAGCAATCCTCCGATAAGGCCAACTGCAATAGCTCCATCACTTGATTTACATCACTCAACTGAAAGGAACGAATAAGCATGCTAAGATCTCCCTTTTCTTCACGCAAGATAGGCCGATGTAAAACATAACCCCCCTGATTTACATCAACCGAATATTTGATTCCAGACAAAAACGAGAAAAAAACAGCTTCCTTGTCCATTAAACCATAGATATCTCCAGAATACATCAATTTTCTTCTGAAAGCGCTTTAAATTAAGCGGTTACAATTATGAACTTTTACAAACGCCCCTGTCTTGACTCGATTTTATGCATATATTTTTATGCGCTGCCAATAATAGGATTGTTATGCGAGTGTTAACGGCGAGGAGGCGATGCCTTCCTTAACACTCGGATGACGAATCGGGATTTAATTATTAACGGGAGGTAAGAACAACCATGGCACATGAATTGCCTGCTTTGCCTTACCCGGCAAATGCACTGGAACCTTATATCGATGAACAAACGATGATCATCCACCATGATCGGCACCATAACACGTATGTCACCAACTTGAACGCCGCGTTGGAAAGCGCGCCGGAACTGCAGAGCAAAAGCGTGGAGGAGCTGATCTCCAACCTGGATGCCGTTCCCGAAAGTATCCGTACGGCGGTGCGCAACAACGGCGGCGGTCATGCCAACCACAGCTTGTTCTGGAAGGTCATCGGCCCTGGCGGGGGCGGTGCGCCAACCGGTGCAGTCGCTGCCGCGATTGACAGCGATCTCGGCGGCTTCGATAAATTCAAAGAGGACTTCACCAAGGCGGCGACCACCCGTTTCGGCAGCGGCTGGGCATGGCTGGTCGTTGGCAAGGATGGCAAGCTTGCCGTCACCAGTACGCCCAACCAAGACAGCCCGCTCTTCGAAGGCTTAACGCCGATTCTTGGCCTGGACGTATGGGAGCACGCGTATTATTTGAAATATCAAAACAAACGACCGGATTACATCGCGGCGTTCTGGAACGTTATCAATTGGGACGAAGTGAACCGTCGGTATGAGGCTGCGAAAAAATAACGCTGCGTTCACGACAAACGAAGGAGGATACATCTATGGCAGAGCAAAAGCGTAAATTGTCGAATGACCCGGAGGAGCTTCTCGCCGCTAAACACGCGGAGGACGCGCATAAGCAGCAATTCACGAACTTCGCCCACAGCGTCACCGGCGGCGGGGCCACCCCCGACCTCGGCAAAGTCTCGGACGAGGAGCACCGCGAACCCGACACCCAGAACCATATGAAATCTGTGGAGAACCGTATGATGTAATTGCAAAAAAAGGAAGGCGCATGAGATGCGCCTTCCTTTTTTGATGTTCGCGGGGTGCGGCGGTCTGTGGCGGGGAACGGCTGATAGCGGTAAAAAGTACCGTTATTTCCCTCATGCAGAGCGGATGCACCGTAATTAACGGTAATTTATGCCCTTATTTAGCCCGGTTACTGCCACAACAGGCAAAAATATCGAAATTAACGCCCCTTTTTACCGCTAATGGGTGCTAAATGGGGAATCCATGCAAAAATAGCGGTATGATTTACCGCTATTTTGCTAACGAGAATGTGCATTATCCCTTTGATTCAGGACTAAACCAATCTCCACTGAACGTATGGCTGTTGCCCCTCTGATTCCTGCTCGTATGCGGTTACTGCCCTGATCCTTGATTGCGTGCTGTTGCTTGCCTGCTTCCTTTGCTTCTTTGCTTCTATGCTTCTATGCTTCTATGCTTCTTTGCTTCTTTGCTTCTTTGTTTCTTTGCTTCCTCTTCTTCCTTCGCTTCCTTCCAGTGTGCTTCTCCTCGCAGTGCGCTTCAGCGCATTAAGCGCCAAAGTACCCGTTCAGAATACGCAGGAACACGTTCGGGAACGCCAGGTTGTCCATATCTTCCCGAGTGATCCACCGGTACTCGGCTGCGGTGTCATCGGCGGCGGCCCCGGCGTCCAAGGCCTGCGGCTGGGCCGCCGAGCCGGCGCCGCCCGCCGCGTCATACGCCGCGGCGGTCTCGGCCACGGCCGCGGGCCCTGCCCCGCGGCCGGCTGCCTCCATTGGCATCTCCGCGTCAAAACGAAACACGCGGAGATGCCAA
>Ga0310827_100340_pt1 | contig 42164 bp, 34 predicted proteins | sample WT_ome_2_FD_201309 | JGI IMG/M metagenome (GOLD analysis project Ga0310827, IMG submission 201309) | Sorghum-adapted microbial communities enriched on wild type (WT) sorghum from Joint BioEnergy Institute, Emeryville, California, United... ... | reverse complement strand
ATCACGCCGCGTAACCGCTCACTACCACCACAACAAAATCAAGAATCTCGTTGATCTCATGGGAAACCTTGCCTGCTTACACAAACTTCTTGACGCTACCCCCTGTAGTTCCGTTAGGGCGAAAAACCCGTCTATTTTCCGCGAATAGTGCCCTGTCGTTCCGTTAGCGCCGGTCCGGTCCGTGGTTGGCTGCTCCGTAACCGCATCTACCGCCGAAGCTGCCGCGTTTCCTGTCTCCCGGGGCTGAAAAAAAGTGTAGTAGTCCCGCCTCCGGCCATCCGCTATAATGGAAAAAGGTGGGTGGACAATTTGACGGTTTGCGGCCGCAATCGGTTGCTCCTTAACAAGGGGGGCAGTCGGCTTTTCGGCGAATCGACAGGCGTTCTGATGCGGGATCTGCAGGCAACGGCCGTTGAATCGACAGGCGTTCTGACGCGGGAACTGCAGGCAACGGCCGTTGAATCGACAGGCGTTCTGACGCGGGAACTGCAGGCAACGGCCGTTGAATCGACAGGCGTTCTGATGCGGGATCTGCAGGCAACGGCCGTTGAATCGACAGGCGTTCTGACGCCGGAACTGCAGGCAACGGCCGTTGAATCGACAGGCGGTCTGACGCGGGATCTGCAGGCAACGATCGTTAAATCTGCGGGTGGTCTGACGCAAGACCCTGCAGGCAACGGCCGTTGAAACGACGAGCGGTGCTGCAGCCGGAAGGTCAATCCGCCAGCAGCCGAAACGGCAAACGGCCCGTCAAGCATGTCTTAAACCAAAAAGCCAAAAAGGCGGTGGATCCACATGAAAGTGCTGTTCATCGGCGGAACGGGCGTCATCAGCCAGGCGGTCTCGCGGCTGGCAGTCGAGCGCGGGGTGGAACTGTATTTGTTCAACCGCGGCAACTCCCGTTCCTTCATACCCGAAGGCGCCAAACTGATCGTAGGGGACATCCGCAATCCGCAGTCGGCGGCCGAAGCGCTCGGAGGGCACGAGTTCGACGCGGTGGTGAACTGGATCGCCTACACGCCGGATCACGTCGAAACGGACCTGGCCCTGTTCAAAGGGCGGACGAAGCAGTACGTGTTCATCAGTTCCGCCTCGGCCTACCAAAAACCGCCGGAACGCTATCTCATTACCGAGGAGACGCCGCTGGCCAATCCGTACTGGTCCTATTCCCGCGACAAGATCGCCTGCGAAAACGTGCTCATGGAGGCGCACCGCCGCGACGGTTTCCCCGTCACCATCGTCCGGCCGTCCCACACCTACGGCAACACGAGCATCCCGATCGCCTTGTCGGCTTCCGGGGCACCCTGGTCGATCGTGGACCGGATGCGCCGGGGCGGCAAAATCATCGTGCACGGAGACGGCACTTCCCTGTGGACGCTCACCCACAACACGGACTTTGCCGCGGCGTTCGTCGGCCTGCTCGGCCATCCCGAGGCGATCGGCGAAGCGTTCCACATCACGTCGGACGAGGTGCTCACCTGGGACCAAATCCATCGGGCCATCGGCAACACCGCGGGGGTCGAGCCGGACATCGTCCACATCCCGACGGATTTCATCGTCAGTCTGTTCCCCGAGTACGTCGGCCCCATGCTGGGCGACAGGACGCATTGTGCCGTTTTTGACAACAGCAAGATCAAAAGGCTCGTGCCCGAATTTCAGGCGAAGGTACCCTTTGCGGAAGGCATCCGGCAAACGATCGCCTGGTTCGAACGGCATCCGGAACGACAGACGGTGGACGAGGCGTGGAACCGGAAAATGGACCAGATCATCCAGGTTTACGAAAAAGGGCGGTGACCGCATTCGCGGCGCCGTTTTTTTATGGCAACGGAAACGGGGGCCGGCGGGAGAAGGGAATTCGTCCGTGAAATTGGCGGGTGCCGGGAAACCGGAAGGTGCCTGTCGTGCGGGGGCGATTTCCGCCAGACGTGATATTGAATCTCATTCTCGGGAGTAGTAATATGGGTGTATTCACCAGGCAAGGAGCCGGATGTCATGAAAGAAACGGTTTTTGACGTGACCATCGTCGGAGGCGGCCCCGCCGGGCTGTTCTCCGCTTTCTACAGCGGTTTGCGCGGGATGAAGACGAAGCTGATCGAGTACCATCCTTACCTCGGCGGCAAGGTTCACGCGTTCCCGGAAAAAATGATTTGGGACGTCGGCGGGCTCACCCCGGTGACGGGTGCGCAACTCATCGACCAGATGGTGCAGCAAGGGTTGACGTTCGATCCGGAAGTGGTGCTCGGGCAGAAGGTGACGTCGATTGCCAAAGACGATAACGGCCACTTCGTCCTGCATACGTCTTCCGGTGAAAAGCATGTGTCCCGAACGGTCATTCTGGCGATCGGGTACGGCATTTTGAAGCCGCTCAAACTGGACATCGAAGGCGCGGAACGGTTTGAGGAGACCAACTTGCACTACACCGTCAAATCCCTCGCCCATTTCAAAAACAAAACGGTGCTCATCTCCGGCGGCGGCGATTCGGCGCTCGACTGGGCGGTGGAACTGGAACCGATTGCGAAGCGCATTGTCATGGTTTACCGGAAGGAGATGTTCAAAGGGCACGAAGCCCAGGCGATTCGCCTGCTCGCCAGCCCGAAGGTGGAAAGCCTGTTCCGCACCGAAATCGGAGGGTTCATCCCGTCGGCCGGAGGCGAGCGGATCGAGCGGGTGGTGTTGCGGAAAGCCGGCGGCGGAGAAACCTTCGAGCTGGCCGTCGACGACGTCATCATCAGCCACGGCCATGAAAACGACAAAAGCCTGATTGAAAACAGCGCCCTGAACATCAAGATGGAAAACGAATATTGCATCGCGGTGACGACGCAATGCGAAACGTCGGTGCCCGGGCTGTATGCCGCCGGCGACGCGGTCGCCTATCCGGGCAAACAGCGCATGTTTGTCGGCGCATTCCAGGACGCGGTCAACGCGGTCAACCGGGCCAAGCAGTACATCACCCCGGAGGCGGATCCGTGGGGGATGGTTTCGTCCCACCACGAGGAGCTGATGGAGCGCAACCGGAAAATTCTGCAGCAACTGTACGATTGAACGCGGGGATTCATGAAGCAAGGCATCCCGCCTTTCATCGAATGTCCGCAAACCCGCGGCCGGAATGCGGATTCCGGCGAACGAACGGCGCGATTCGGCGCCGCTTGTTTATTTCAATGTTCAATCGATCGGTTAAATAGATAAGATATTAATAATTATGAAAAGAATGGAATTTGACGAAATTGGGCGAACCTTTTATTATATATAGAAACGTTCAAAACGTTTGCGGATTGCCGTTTGAACGTGACAACGCTTTCGCGCTGGAAAGCGTCCGAGCGGCGCCGCGGCGGAAGGGTTGTTTCGAAACGAACGTATCATGCCAATCGAACGGGGGAACGAAAGGTGAAAAGAATTGCGGCATTATTGATGGTTCTGGTGTTGGCGGCCGTGACGGCGGCTTGCGGTTCCGGATCGGACTACAAGATCGCCATCTCGCAGATCGTGGAACACCCGTCTTTGGACGCCACGCGCCAAGGATTCCTGGATGCCCTGAAGGACAACGGCATCGTGGAAGGGGAAAACCTGAAAGTCGATTACAACAACGCGCAAGGTGACCAAAACAACAACAACTCCATTGCGCAAAAAATCGCCTCGGAGAAAAACGACCTGGTGCTGGCCATCGCCACGCCGTCGGCGCAAGCCGTCGTGGAGAACGTCAAGGACACGCCGGTGCTTTTTGCAGCCGTCACCGACCCGCTGGACGCCGGGCTCGTTTCCAATCTGGACGCACCGGGCGGCAACGTGACGGGGGCTTCCGACACGAACCCGCTGGCTGTCCAGCAAATCATGGATTTCATTGCCGAGCATGTGCCGAACGTGAAAAACGTCGGCATCGTGATCAACACCGGCGAACCGAATGCGGTGGTCATGGCGGACAACGCCGAGCAGCAACTGGCCAAACACGGCATCGGCCTCATCCGGGCCGCCGTCACGAACACGTCGGAAGTGCAACAGGCCGCCGAATCGCTCGTCGGCCGGGTGGAAGCGTTCTTCATCACCCTGGACAACACGGTGGTCAGCGGCGTCGAATCGATCATCCAGGTGGCCAACGAGAACGACATTCCGTTCTTCTCCAGCGACCGCGACTCCGTCGAAGCCGGCGCCTTCATGACCGTCGGGTTCAAATACTACGACCACGGTTACCAAGCCGGCATGATGGCCGTCGAAATCCTGAAGAACGGCAAGAAACCGGGTGAGCTGGCGGTTACGTTCCCGGACAAAATCGACGTCATCTTGAACCTGAAGGCTGCGCAAGAGCAGGGCATCGAAGTGACGGATGCCATGCTGGCGGCCGTGAGCGACAAGGAAAACAACATCATCGAATAAAATCTGACGGTGGGCGGGGAGTGAACGTAACCTTTCGTTCACTCCCTTTTTTGCGATGAGAGAGGGAGGGAATTGGCATGCTGCGCGCTTTGGAAGGTGCCGTCGAACTGGGCTTGCTGTATGCGCTCATGGCGCTCGGCGTCTACATCACGTTTCGCATTCTTGAATTTCCCGATTTGACGGTGGACGGCAGTTTCACGACCGGGGGAGCCATCGCCGCGACGATGATCACGGCCGGATTGAATCCCTGGCTGGCCTCGGTTGCGGCCTTCAGCGGCGGCGTGATCGCCGGGCTCATGACCGGCCTGTTGCATACGAAGGGGAAAATCAACGGCCTGCTGTCGGGGATCTTGATGATGATCGCCCTTTACTCCATCAACATGCGGATTCTCGGCAAGCCGAACGTTTCCTTGTCCCGGTCCAAGGTGGATTCCGTGTTCAGCGTGTTGGAAACGACGCTTTCCTTCCTGCCGCTGATGGTATGGCTCATTGTCCTCGTTCTCCTTTTCAAGGTGCTTCTCGACCTGTTTTTCAAAACGGATCTGGGGTTGGCGCTGCGCGCCACCGGGGACAACCTGCGGATGATTCAAAGCTTCGGCGCCAACACGGACCGGATGAAAATGATCGGCATCAGCCTGTCCAACGGGCTCGTGGCGTTGTCCGGGGCGCTCATCGCCCAGTACCAGGGATTCGCCGACATCAGCATGGGCGTCGGCATGATCGTCATCGGTCTCGCTTCCGTTATTATCGGCGAAGCGATTTTCGGCGCGAAGACGGTCGTCCGGGCGACGCTCGCCGTCGTGCTCGGCGCCATCATTTACCGGATCGTATACGCCCTGGCGCTCCGGGTCGATTTCCTGGACGCGAGCGACATGAAGCTGATCACCGCCGTCATCGTCATCATTGCCCTGGTGGTACCGACGGCGCGCCGCTCCGTGGCCGAACGGTCGGCGGCCCGCAAGCGGTCGGCGGAACTCGCGGGAGGTGACCGGTAATGCTTCGGCTGGAGAACGTCTTCAAGTTGTTCAATGCCGGTACGACGAACGAGAAAATCGCCCTGTCCGGCATCAATCTGAAGCTGGATCCCGGCGATTTTGTGACGGTGATCGGCAGCAACGGCGCCGGCAAATCGACGCTGATGAACATCATTTCCGGCGGGCTCAACCCCGATCAGGGTGAAGTGTACATTGACGGCAAGCCGATCGGCAACGTGGCGGAACACAAGCGCAGCCGGTGGATCGGCCGCGTGTTCCAGGACCCGATGGCCGGCACGAGCCCGCGCATGACCATCGAGGAAAACCTTGCCCTGGCCTGGCGCCGCGGCAAGACGAGAGGGCTTCGCCTCGGCGTCAATCCCGGGCGGCGGAACTTCTTCCGCGAGCAGCTGTCGCGTCTCCGGCTCGGCCTGGAAGACCGGCTCGGCGCCAAGGTCGGCCTGCTGTCCGGCGGCGAACGCCAGGCGCTCAGCCTGCTGATGGCCACGTTCACGAGGCCGCAAATTTTGCTGCTCGATGAACATACGGCTGCCCTCGACCCGGCCCGGGCGGACCTGATCATCCGCCTGACCGACGAGCTGGTGCGGGATATGCAGCTGACGACGCTGATGGTCACCCACAACATGGAACAGGCGATTCGCCTCGGCAACCGGCTGATCATGATGGACAAGGGGAAAATCATCCTCGACATTCCGCCGGAGCGGAAAGCATCGATCACGGTGGAACAACTGCTCGGCGAATTCGAGCAAGTGAGCGGCCACAAGCTGTCGGACGACCGGATCGTGCTGTCCTGACGGCGGGCAGCCGCTTGCGACGAACGGCCAGGGTTTCGGCGGCGTTGTCCGGGATGTGAATCCCGGCCGAATCCGGGCCGTATGCACGGAACCCGACAAACAAACCCCCGCATTGCAACGATTTCCCCCGACGGGCTGCCAGCCGCGGCGGAAATGCGGACCGATGCGGGGGTTTTCGCTTTGGCCTTCGTTTATTGCCTGTTCCGCGCGGGACGCAAAAACAGGGCAAACAGGAGCGGAATCACGAGTTGGAACAAGATCGCCGCATACGGCCAAAGCCGGTTGAACAGGAACATTTCGGCCAAATCGCGAAACAGCCAGAAGGAACAGGAGACGGCGAGCGCACCGAAGGGCAAAATGAGTTCCCGCGGAGACAGGCCGGGAAGCAGCCTTCCGAAGCCGTGCGATGCCAGGTGCATGCCGATGGCGATTTTGGTAATCAACGTCGGCATCCAGATGGCCACGAGCGGCAACTCCAGCCGGTCCAGAAAGTCGGTCAGTTGGATGAGCCGCACCAGCTCGTAAGCCGGAAACGTGAAGCGGCTGGCGACGTTGGCGCCGAGCACGAGAAGCGCACAGGCGATCAGGATGAAGATGCTGGCGCTCCCGATGAGGAGCCCCTGCGTTCCGCTTTTCAGCTTGAATGCCGGATACCCGATGAGAAACGGCAGGATGATGATGTCCCCAAAAAACGGAAACAGAAACCAGCTGCCTTTCAGGACCGGCACAAATCCGTCGTACAGCATCGGAAACAGATGATGCAGGTGGATAGCCGGCGCGACCAGAATCGGAACGAGCAGAACGCACACGACGTACAGAAACATCCAAATCTCGTTGACCCGTGCCGATACTTCAAGACCCGCCCTCGCCATGTAGACCGCGCAAGCGAGGATGAGCATCGCCACGATGAGAAGGGGCGTATACTCGAGCAACGTGATGTTGATGTACAGGATGAGGATGCGAAAATCGCGGCAAAGCAGGATGAAGAAATAAAAAATGTACAGAAACCCGATGGCGCGTCCGACCACGGGATGGCGAGCGGCGAGCACTTCGAACAGGTCTTGTCCGGGAAACCGCCGGGCGGCGGCCGCCAGCATCCAGACGGCGGCTAAACCGGCGGCAACCGCTATCGGCACGGCCATCCATACATCGTTGTAACCCGCCTCGATCGCCTTGACCATCGTGCACAGCAAGGCGCCGTTCATCACGTAGGACGCGCCGATCAAAACCAGTTGCCGGTTGGAGATCATTTCCATGTGCATCGCGCCTTTCGTCACGGAATGAAAATGCGATTTTCCAGCCAGTTGACAATCAAACCGACGGGACGGATGCCGGGGGAGTTGGCGGCAATGACCACCCACAGCACGCACCCGAGCGCGATCAGCCCGCCGCCCAACCATTTGGACGGTGCCCGTTCATTGCGCTGGAAGTACAGTTGCGTGACAAACAACACCGCAAAAAAGGCGATTCCGAGCCACATGTCATCGTTCACGGTTAATATTCCCCCGCTTTGTGATGAATCGGGTTTTTCAGGGTGCCGGCGTGTTCCATGCGGATGTTGAACCGGTACTCCACCGGCACCTTCGGGTACAGGTCCCGCCAACGGTCGCCGATTCGCTTCCAGACGCCGGGATGGTTCCGCTTCACCGAACTGCCGAACCCGAGCACGTCGGCCTTGAAACGGGTTTGCAATTCGCCCACGGCAGCGGACACTTCTTTCTGGATTTGGCGTTCGATCGCTTTCGTGGCCTTGTCGTGGTTTTCGTAATGGATGAGGTTGATGTCGGTTTCGTTGGAGCTGATTTCAAAAATGCCGGAGATCGTCAAGATCATGCGGATGTCATCCCCGTTCACCACCGGCTCGACCCGGCTCGTCATCTTCAGGAATTGGACGGTGATGTGGCCTCGCCCCTCCGGCAAGTCGACGGTCACGACCGGCCGCTTCAGCTGGCCCAGGGCGAGCAGTGCGCCATTGAGAAATGGTTGTTCCAAGATGCCCGCCAACCGGTCGTCGCGAAACACGGCCAGTCCGTCAATCTCCACGGTGTCCGCCTTTTTTTTGTCCTCGTCGGGCGCATCCGTCTTCGTCCGTTTGAAGACGAGCGTGTACGCGTCGACGCCTTCCGTCAAAATGGCATGGATGAAATCCCTCGCCGTCACCGGTTCCTTCATTATGTTGACGAGAATTTCCCGGAACATTTCGGCCGTCACGCGTTCCGTGAGCACCGGCGTCTGCATCAGCCCGAGGGCGCTGTCTTTGGCCACCAACAGATAGGTGCTGATCCGGTTTTCCGGATAGCGCGACAGGGTGTCCAAAATGGGCTTGACGCCCCGTTCGGCGGCCGTTTCCCCGATCAGGAGCACCCTGCGGTGGGCGAAGTACAACCGGCGGGACAACTTGCGCTGCACATGGTTGATCGCGTCACGGATCGCCGGCGCCTTCGCCGACTCCAGGTAGTTGTTTTGGCCTTCTTTGCCGCCGGTTCCGCCGCCGCCTCCCTGGGTTCCGCTCATCTGGCTGACGAGGGGAAAACTGACGCCGACCCGGTATTGATCGTCTTCCCAGTCGAAAGAGGTCAACTGCACGATGGCCAGGTCATTCACCTCCGTCCGGTTCCAGCATCCCGTCACGAGCATGGCCATGACCGGCAACAACATCAAGCGTGCGGTGAAACGAGCGGAGCGGATCATGACGATCCCCCCGGCGAGCCCGGCGGCCCGCTGTCCGGCACGGACATCCGTTTCCGATTGCGGTGCGCGATGGCGTGGTTGCGGGTCAATTGCCGCCGCCAGGAGGCGCGAATGAACAGGTCATGCTGGTCTTTCGACGATGCCGGCGCCAGCCCGGCCAGATAGGGTACGCCGAAGGAGCGCAGACGGGCCAGATGGGTGACGGTCAGCACCATGCCGATCACGATGCCGACAAGCCCGAAGACGCCGGCCAAAATCATCATCGGAAAACGCAGCATGCGAAGCGAAATGGCCAGGTTGAAGCGGGGAATCGTGAAGCTGGCGATGCCCGTCAGCGACACGACGATGACGATCGGCGCCGATACGATGCCGGCCTCCACCGCTGCCTGGCCGACGACGAGGGCGCCGAGGATGCTGACGGCCTGGCCGATCGTGCGCGGCAGACGGATGCTCGCTTCGCGCAACGCTTCGAAGGACACTTCCATGATCAGCGCCTCCACGATCGTCGGGAACGGAATGGCTTCCCGCGCCGCGGCGATGCTGAGCAGCAGGTGGGTCGGAATCATGTCCTGATGATACGTCATGACGGCAACATAAATGGCCGGCAGATAAAGGGCGAGCAGCATGAACAGGATGCGCAATATGCGAATCATCGACCCGATCATGAACCGTTCGTAGTAATCTTCGCTGGCCTGCAACAGTTCCATGAAGGTGACCGGCGCCATCAGGACGAAGGGGGACCCGTCCACGAAAACGGCGAAACGGCCTTCGAGCAGCTGGGCCGCCGCGGTATCGGGCCGCTCCGTGTATTGGAACTGGGGAAACGGCGAATACGGATTGTCCTCGATGAATTCTTCGATGTAGCCGCTCTCCAGGATGCCGTCGATATGGATCCGCTGCAGCCGCTCCCGCGCTTCCTTCAGCACCCCCGGGTCCACGATGTCTTCCATGTACGCCAGCACGACCTGCGTATGGGTTTCCGTGCCGATCGTGAAGGATTCCATTTTGAGATTGGGGGATTTGATCTTGAAACGGACGAGCGCCGTGTTCGTGCGCAGGTTTTCGATGAACCCTTCCCGCGGGCCGCGGATGACCGCCTCGGAGTTCGGCTCTTCGACGCCGCGGCGGGTTCCGCCCCGGACGCTCACGATCATCGCCTTGTCCGACTTGTCGAGAAAAACCGCACTGTTGCCCGAGAACACGGCCTCCAGCACCGTTTCGAAGTCCTCGGCTTCCTTGCGCTGGGATGCGGAGATGTGGTCCCATTCCTGGCGGAGCAACGGAGCCATGACGTGGTCGCTGATCGCCTCGCTGTCCGCCATGCCTTCGATGTAGACGAGGAAGGCGGTCTTTTTTCCGTCATGTTCGATATCCTGGATGACGACATCGAAATTGCGTTGCAGCCGTTCTTCCAACCAGGCCCTGTTTTGCTCCAGCCGGCGGTGGATGGATGTCTTCAAAGTGCATTCCCTCCCAGCCGATTCCTTTACCGGTTAGTTTTTTCACAACCCGCCAATTTATCCGTACGCTTCATCCCGCCGCCCTTTTTTGTCACTCTTTGCAAATTAACCGTTTCCAACTATACTTAAAAATGGGAAAGACCAATCAATTGTTTGGGAAAATCGTCGAAAGATCCACCTTTGAGGGGAACGGGCGGCCTGGGAGTGGGAATGCAATGCGAAAGCACCATATCGGGATCTTGTCGCCGCTGCTGGATGGTTTTTATTACGGAAATCTGCATTACGCCCTGCATCGTCATGCGCAACAACGGAACGTGCGCCTGATTGTGGTGCGGATGGCGGAAGACGTGCAGCACGGATTGCTGCTGGCGCGCGATCATGTGGACGGCTGGATCGTGCTGCGCCGCAACGTCAGCGACGACTTCCTGCGCCGGTTGATGGACACGGGCAAACCGGTGGTGCTGATCGGCCGGCAATCCGAAGTGTGCCGGACGGTGCGCATCGCGGAACGGGACGGCATGTACCAGGCCACGATGCATTTGATCCGTCACGGGCACCGGCAAATCGCGTTCATCGGCGACACCCGGCATCGGGCGATGAGGGAGCGGTTCGCCGGATACCGGGAAGCCTTGCGGCAGGCGGACATCCCCTGGGATCCGGTCTTGACGATCGAGCCGGACCGTTCGCATTTTGAAGGCGGCGTGGAAGCGGCCGACCGGATTATCGACTTGAATTTCCCTTGTACGGCTGTGGTGGCCTCCACGGATGCCATCGCCTTCGGGTTCATTTCCCGCCTGCGGGAGCGGGGGTACCGCGTGCCGGAAGACATGGCCGTCGTCGGGTTTGACGACGTCGGGCCGGCCGCCTCCCACGAGCCGGCGCTCACGACGGTGGCCCAGCCTTACGACGCCATCTGCGAACAGGCCATCGGTCTGATTTTGCGGGAACTGGACGGCCGGAATCCGGACGAATCCCGTCCGGCGGAGCTGCCGGTGCACCTCGTCGTCCGCCGTTCGTGCGGATGCAACGAAGCCCGGCATGCGCCGGACTCGGCCGAAGCCGCCGACCAGGCGGACGTGAGCATCAAGGCGCTCAACTATTTGGAACAGGTGATCAAAAACAACGTGGAGTTCGGCCGGTTGCTTTTTCACTCCACATCGGAGGGGATGGAAGGGCTCGGCCGTCTGTTGCCCCCGGGCGTCCGATGGGGACTTCTGGCGCTGTGGGAAGACTTCGTGCCGGACCGGCCGGAGGAATGCAGGCTGCGCATCACCCATTATTTCCATCGCGAGAAGCGGCAGGTCATGCCCGGCCCGGCATATTGCCCGGCAACGTCGTTTCCGCCGATCGAACGCCTGGACGATCCGTTCGTCCTGGAAGACCGGGAAATGCTGGCCCTCATTCCGGTGCGTTCGGAAAACCGAGATTGGGGCATCATGGTCATGGCCGGAGAGTATGATATCACCCGCACGTACGGCAACTCCGACGCCATGACGCACTTTTTCAACATGATCGCCTTTTCGTTGGAACGGGAGGAACTGTTCGAGGAGCTGCGCGCCCGGGAAGCGAGATCGCGGGCGATGGCCGAGCGGCTGGAACTCGTGTCCCGCACCGCCACCGACGGCATCTGGGAATGGGATCTTGTCACGAACCGGATGGAGCACAACAACAGTTTCCGGGACATGCTCGGTTGGGCGGAGGGACGCACGGCGACCATCCAGGATTTCATCCGGCACATCCATCCGGAAGACCGGGAACAGGTGCTGGCGGCCCTGTACGATGACTGGGAGACGAAGGACACGTTCCAGGCGGAGTTTCGTCTTATTCCCGCCGACGGCGAGCAGCTGTGGGTGTTTTGTTCGGGCAGCTGCATCCGCTCCGCCGGCGGCCCGCCGGTGCGCATCATCGGATCCGTGCGGGACATCACGCTGAAGAAGGAATACGAACGGCGCATCCAGTTCCTCGCGTTTCATGATGCGCTGACCGGCTTGCCGAACCGGATGTTTTTCAAGGAAAGTTTCGCGAAAGCGCTGCAGCATGCGGCGGATCACCACCATAAACTGGCGTTGATCATGGTGGACCTGGACAACTTCAAGACGGTCAACGACACGTACGGGCACCGGATCGGCGACCAGATGCTGCAACATGTGGCCCGAAAAATCAAGGGCGCGCTGCGGCTGGAGCACGTGGCGGCGAGGCTTGGCGGCGACGAGTTTGTCATCCTGTTGCCCTACATCGATGAAGAACGGGAAGCGACCGGCGTTGCCGAAGGGGTGCTGGCCGCCCTGTCGGAGCCGTTCGTGATCGAAGATTTGGGCGAAGAAATCGCCATTTCGGCCAGCATCGGCATCACCATTTCCCCGCGGGACGGTTCGGATTACCGAACGCTCTTCGACAGCACCGATTCCGCGATGTACTTGGCCAAGAACAGCGGCAAGAGCCGCTTCGTCGTGTTCGAAAAGCACATGAAGAAAGGCATGCTGGAGCGAACGGAAATCGCCCAGCATCTGAATGCGGCCATCGGACGGGAGGAGTTTCTGGTCAATTTCCAACCGCTCATCCATCTGGAAAACGGCGGATTGGCCGGCGCGGAAGCCCTCGTCCGCTGGAGGCGGGGAGATGCGGCGCTCCTGCCGGACGAATTTGTCCCCCAGGCGGAGGAAGGGGGGCAGATCGTGCCGATCGGTCAATTCGTCCTGCGGGAGGCGTGCCGGCAGTTGGCCGATTGGCGCAGGAAAGGTTTTGCGGCGGGGAAGATTCACGTCAACCTGTCGGCGAGGCAAATCGCGGAGCGGGGTTTTGCCGGGTTTGTGCGGGAAACGTTGCGGGAATTCCGTATCGATCCGTCATCCCTCTGTTTCGAAATGACGGAAGCGGCGCTCTCCCGGGACCGCGAGACGGCGGGGAAGGTGCTTGTCCCGTTGTGCGAGGAAGGCGTTGCCCTGTCGCTGGATGATTTCGGTACCGGCCCGTCTTCCCTGGAGCTGCTCCGGGATTTTCCCGTCGCGTTCGTCAAGATTGACCGTTCCCTTATTTCCACGTTGCCCCGGGATCGCAAAAGCGCCCTCATCGTGCAGGGGATCATCGACATGGCCGGGTTGCTCGGCGTCTCCGCGGTGGCCAAAGGGGTGGAAACCGTCGGGCAGAAAGACATGCTGTTGCGGATGGGGTGTCCCCTGGCGCAAGGGGGGTTGCTGGACAAGCCTTTGGAAGCGGACGAGTTTGCCCGCAAATACGCGAACAACCGCCTGGGCGCCGGCGGCATGTGAGGCTGTTGTCCGCATGGATGCCGGCAGGCCACAAGCCGGACTTATGGTCTCAAAAAAGCGGCCTTCCCGGGGGCTGAACCCCGGCAAAGCCGCTTTTTTTCATCAAGGTTTCCGTGATTGTTTCTTTACGGATTTCTTCTGTTATTTGCGGACGACCGGGTAACCGTCTTCCTCCAGCATCGTGACGATACCGTCTTTGCCCAGCATGTGGAGGGCACCGACGACGATCAAATACGTGGCTGGCTCGTCACCCTCCAGATAGTCCTTGATCTTTTCCGTCATGTTGATGTTGCGCTCCAGCAGCATCAGCCGGTAATATTCATCATCCTCCAGCTCCTGGGCGTCGGCCATCTCCGCCAGCTTCGCGTCGTCTCCCGTGAGCCAGATGTCCAGCAGTTCCTGCATATCTGCAAGCAACGCTTCCTTGTCCCTCAAAACGTCAAGAAGCAAGTTCTCCTGCACATCGGGCGGGAACCGGTCAAACAGGTCCACCTGGTATTCGATCGATTCGAGTTCAATGACGGGCAAGTTCCGGGCTTCGGTGCCCATCAGGAACAGCATCTCGATCCCCGTATTCGCGGTGACGCCGGTTTCCGAAAGGACGAGGCTGTTGATGGATTGGGCGACGGCCCAGGGCTTGAACGTGTCGAAGGCATTTTCCGGCAATCCGAATTCGGCCAGTTTTTCGCCGATCCGCCGGTACGTTTCTTCGGTGACATGGTCTTTGAGGGTGGTGCCGTCCTGCAGGCTCATGGCCTGCAACATGAAGGCCTGGCCTTCCGGCATCAACGCTTTCCGCAGGTCGACTTCGAATCCGAGGACGTCGGCTTCGTCATAGGCGGTTTCAAAGGCAAGCGGCAACGGATACAGGCGGTCGTCGCCAAGGTGGATGGAGCCGACGAGATATACGGTGACGTCGTCATGTTTCACTTCCCATATGAAGCCTTCGCCGCTCGGTTTCCGCTCCAGAAGAACCGCTCGGTTCGCGGCGTCCCAGTGGACGTTGTAGCCCGCCGCTTCGGCCAAAACCCGCACCGGCACGTACAACTCGCCGTCCACAAGCCGTGTCGGCACGGGCAGCTCAACCGATTGATCGTTGATTTCGGCGATCGGTGAGTCCGGCACAAAAATCGCATACAGCCCAAGTTTCGTGCCCACCGTCACCGTCAGCGCGTCGCCGTGTTCCGTCGGTATGTCCATCTCGCCGGTGCGGATGTTCAACTTATTGTACAACGGCGCCAAGGGTGCCAGCGTGTTTCCCTTTACGACAATGGGCTCCGCATCTCCAAAATCAACGGGTTCTCCGTCCACGAGGATCGTGATGACGGAAGTTGCCTGCGCCGCGCCGGCCGGAGCGGCGGCTTGCGCCTGCACCGGAGTGGCGGAGGCAAGAGCCAGAATCAGTGCCGCAACGAATGCCGCGAAGCTTTTTTTCATCCTTTCCATCCCCTCCCGGAAAAATTTACCTCTATCATTATACCGATCCGGGCAGGAAAATCCATATAATAATTGAATTTAATCCAAAAAAAGGGTTTTCATGTCAGGGGAGGGGATCATGCATTGCTCCCGCTTGCCGAACAGGCGGTGGCGGTTGTCGGCGATCAGACGATACAGGAAATCGCGCAACGGCAGGGGAATCAGGCGCAACGCGGGCACGAACGCCCGGTACGGGTTGAGGTGACGGAGAATGCGGAGCACCGCATCGGATCGGACGTGGGCTTGGCCGTCTTCGATGAGCACGATGCTGTCGGGTGCGCCGCCCGGTCCGGGATAATGGCGGGAGAGGAGCAGACGCCCCGTTTCGCCCTGCAACGAGGCATAGCGGAAATGCCGTTTCCGGTCTCGCCGGATGATGAATCGGACCGCCCCGTTGCAAAGGTTGCACACCCCGTCAAAGAGGACGATCGCCCCCGGAAATTCCTCGTAAACCGGTATGCGGTCGGACAATTCCATCTCCTCCTTTGTGGGAAAGCATGGCCGCCATTCGGCGTCCGTACCGGCACCCGTGCCGAAAACGGCGGTTTCAGGGCGGTGCGGCCGGATTACAGTTTCATTTCGCCGTATTTGGTGAGCACGGTGACGAGCGCCGCGGCGCAAACCGCTCTCGGCAGCGTGGTCGTTGTCACTTCGGCGTAAACCTTCGCATGTTTGTCCATAATTTCGCAGGTCCAGTCGTTTTTGCGGCCGTACAGGTTGACGAACAGGCCGTCATTCAGCAATTTGTCGATCACGTCGTGGGCGTGGGCCGGATCGCCGGCCGGATTCCATTCGTCCAAAGTCGCGCTTCGCTTGCGCCATTCCTTGTAATTGGCGGCGACGAGGGCGTTCAATTCCTGCACGCTGTAACTTTCCAGTTTCTCTTCGATTTTTTCGAGCACTTCCCGTTTGTTCTCGTTCATGGTCGATCTTCCTTCCGTTTCGGGTTGGCCTTATGTTCAGCATACCTTGGAGACCGGGGGCTTTTCAAGCGGGCGGGATTGCGCGGCGTGTCCGGCAGACCGGCCGGCGCGGGACGAAATGGCAAATCCGGAACATCCCGTTCTTTTCCTTTGCATTGTTTTGTGGGACAATCTCGGTTGAGAACATCAACCCTTGCCTGCGAATGAAGGAGGGCGAACGGAAGATGCGCGTGCGCGTCTCGGCGGTGCAATATCCGCTGTGCCGAATCGATTCTTTTGACGAGTTTGCCTGCCGCGTGGAGCATTATGTGAAAACGGCGGCGGAGTTTGCGGCGGATGCCGTGCTTTTTCCCGAGTTTTTGACGACGCAGCTGCTTTCCGTCGGTGATGTCCGGCACGGTCAGCCGATCGGGGCGTTGCCGGATTACACGGAACCGTATGTGCGTCTGTTTGGCGATTTGGCCAGGTCGAGCGGCATGGTGCTGATCGGCGGCACCCACGTCATCCGGGACGACGGCAAGCTGTACAATACGGCCCATGTTTTTTTGCCCGACGGCAAGGTGTTCACCCAGCGCAAGCTGCACGTGACACCGACGGAACGGGAGGAATGGAACATGGCGGAGGGGGACCGCCTCGAGGTGTTTGACCTGCCGTTCGGCCGGGCGGCGGTGCTCACCTGTTACGACATCGAGTTTCCGGAAATTGTGCGGATGGCCCGGGCGCGCGGGGCGGACATCGTGTTTTGCCCGTCCTGCACTGACGACAAGCACGGGTTTTACCGGGTGCGGTACACGAGCCATGCCCGCGCCATCGAGAACCAGATTTACGTGGCCGTCACCGGCACCGTCGGTTCGCTTCCGAACGTCGATTTCATGCGGCTCAATTACGGGCAGGCGGCGCTCATCTCGCCGAATGACGTCCCGTTTCCGCCGGGGGGCCTGATTGCGGAGGGCGAGGCGAACCAGGACATGGTCGTCACCGGCGATTTCGACTTCGGCCTGCTCAAGGAAGTGCGGGAGCGCGGTTCGGTGCTCACGTGGCGGGACCGCCGGACGGATTTGTATCCGGATTGGCCGACGGAGTGAAGGCGTGAAGGATGGATGAAAACGGGAGGTTTGCCGATGAAAAAGTGCCGAAAAACCGTTCTGCTCACCGGTCCCGGCAACTGGCGGGCGGAAGTGGTCATCCGCAACTACGGGCGGGAAGACTTCGCGGGGATGATAGAACTCCAGAGGGCGTGCTTCCCGCCGCCTTTTCCATCGGAGCTTTGGTGGAACGAGCAGCAGTTGCTCAACCACGTGACGCTTTTTCCGGAAGGGGCGCTCTGTGCCGAGGCGGACGGCAAGCTGGTCGGTTCCATAACGGGGTTGATCGTGCAGATGAAGGAAGTGGACCTCGAACATTCCTGGGCGGAAGTGACCGACAGCGGCTACATCCGCAACCATGATCCGTCCGGCAATACGCTGTACGTCGTGGACATCGCGGTTCATCCGGACTACCGGAAGCTGGGCATCGGCAAATGGCTGCTGCAGACGATGTACGAAACCGTCGTCCTGCTCGGTCTCGAGCGGCTCGTGGGCGGCGGGCGCATGTCCGGGTATCACAAATACGCTCGCCGCATGAGTCCGGAAGCGTACCTGGATGCCGTCGTGCGCGGGGAGCTGGACGACCCGGTGATCAGCTTCCTGTTGCGGTCCGGCCGATTGCCGGTGGGGGTGGCCAGGGATTATCTGGAGGACGAGGAATCGTGCAACTGCGCGGTGATCATGGAGTGGCGGAATCCGTTTTATTGACGTGAGGAGACGCCTCCGTAACGAGGTGCGCTAACGTTCGGGATGACCGGTGTCCGCCCAAGGACGAAAAACCGCCACTCGGATGTTCCGAATGGCGGTTGGCACGTGCTTATGCGTGGCCGATGATGGGATGCGGCACGTAAGGCTCTTCCAGCCAGGCGATTTCTTCCGCGGTCAGCGTCACGTCAAGCGCGCCGACGGCATCTTCCAGCTGGCTGATTTTCGTGGCGCCGATGATCGGTGCCGTGACCGGTTTTTTCTGGAGCAGCCAGGCCAGGGCGATTTGGGTGCGGGTTACGCCGTGCCGAACGGCCAATTCCTTGACCCGGTCCACGATGATTTGATCGCTTTCCGCGGTGGTGTCGTATTTGTTCAGGCCCTGGTCGGTTTCGGAGCGGAACGTCGTGACATCCCGGTCCCGTGCCAGTCTCCCCCTGGCCAGCGGGCTGTACGGCGTGACCGCGATGTTCTCCTCCCGGCAAAGCGGCAGCATCTCACGCTCTTCTTCCCGGTAGATCAGATTCAGGTGGTTTTGCATGGAAACAAATCGCGTCCAGCCGTGTTTGTCCGCCGTGTAAAGCGCTTTCTGGAATTGCCATGCGTACATGGAAGACGCGCCGATGTACCGGGCTTTCCCCGCTTTCACCACGTCGTGAAGCGCTTCCATCGTCTCTTCGATCGGCGTGTTGTAGTCCCACCGGTGAATGATGTAAAGATCGACATAATCCATGCCGAGGCGTTTCAGGCTTTGGTCGATTTGGCTCATGATCGCCTTGCGGGAAAGGCCGGCGCCGTTCGGTCCGTCAAACATGCGGCCCTCCACCTTCGTGGCGACGACGATTTCGTCCCGGTTGGCGTAATCCTTCAGCGCCCGCCCCACGATTTCCTCGCTGGTCCCGATCGAGTAGACGTTGGCCGTGTCGAAGAAATTGATGCCGAGTTCAAGCGCCTTTTTGATGATGGGACGGCTTTGCTCCTCGTTCAGCACCCATTGGTGAATCCAGCGCCCCGCTACCCCGAAGCTCATGCAGCCGAGGCAAATGCGCGACACTTCCAGCCCGGTGTTCCCCAGTCTTGCGTACTCCATCCTGCAATCTCTCCTTTGGTGTGTTCTTGTCATGTTGGTTGATCGTCCGGTTTCCCGGATTGCAGAGGGCCGGTTTCCGGGTTCGTTCCTGCGAGCCATGGACCGTATTGCGGGGAGATGGGGCACATCGCACCGTCGTCGCACCGCAACGTGGCCCGAAGAAAGGCCGTTCCGCGGAGAAAAGCGGCACCAAACCCCGCATCCCGCTCCGATAAACGGCCTCCTGTTTCCGTCAGTCCTCCAGCATGGCGTTTCCGTTCGCGCTGATGCGCACTTGCACGACCGGCGACAATGATGAAGGCTTCCGGCCGCCGTCCCCGTCGGGATCGCGGGACTCGATGCCGTAGCGGATGCCGCCCCATCCGTCAAAACGCCCGTTGATTACTACTTCGCCGGCTCGGACGGTTTCTCCTTCCCGGTAAATCCGGTCGATCTGGTACACGCCCTCCGCATCGGGGCGCAACACGAGCCGGATCCGCTTGCCCGCGGTCATGCCGCCATCGCGCAGTTCCCGGGCCATCGGTTCCGGCAGATCGGAGATGGTGTACCGCACCCACGTCGCATCGCCGCTCCGGTAATACGCCAAATCATCGGGATGGACGGCCAGCTGGACGGTGGTACCCCTGGCGATCAGGTTTTCCCGGACGATGATTTCCCCGCCGATGTAGGCAAACTGCAACGCGAGGATGGCAAGCACGGCCGCCAGGCGGCGGTAGGGCAGGAGGCGGGCCGGCCGGCCGTTATGGCCGACGGACGCGGAAAATCCGTCCGACGGTTCCGCGCCGCCCGCCAAGTCCGCGCCGCTCGCCTCGTTCGCATCCGGCGAACCGACCGCCTTCTTCCCGCGGTCTGCCCGCCTGTCCAGCAGCGCCGACAGCGCGATCAGGATCAGGCCTCCGAGCAGCATCGTCAGCGATTTGTGCAGGAGATCCCACAGCCAGTCGTAATACTTGAAGCTGACAAAAAGCAGCCAGAACACCATCGACAGCGTCGTGTCGTAGTGCCGTTTGCGGCGCACGGACAGGACGAGCAATCCGGACACCAGAACAAAAAACATCGCGTTGAAAAGGGCATGCGACCCCGTGAACACATCTTCGAGAAACGTCAACCAGAACAGCGCCGCGAGCATGAACAGCGGGCTGCCGAGTTCCAGCGGCCGGCGCAGGGCCGGGCTTCCCGCCCGTTCGTGCAGCGCGTAGATGACAGCGTTGGCCGCCGCCAGAATGATCAGAATCCAGGCCGATTCATTGCCGTACCATTCCAAATGCAACAGGCTGAAAAAGACGAACGTCAGCTGGACGATGAAGTGGACGACGAGCTTCACCCCGGTGCCTTGCACCCGGAACCAGCAAAGGATGCCGAGGGCGAGCACGACGAGGTTGACCCAGGCTTCATGGTAAGGAAAGACGGAAAAGTTGCCGGCGATGAGGCCGATCATCAAGCCGGTGTTGCGCACCGTCGGATTTAGCCGGGGGAGCCATGCCGTCAGGGCGATCAGCAGGACGCTGACGGCGAACACCGCCAGACCGGGTTCATCCCACGCTTCCCCGAGCAGCATGAGCAGGCCGATGAGGGATACGGCGCCGATGACGGTGCCGACGATGGTGACGATGTTGCCGACCACGCGGGCGGCGGCCGGACCGTCGGCGCGTTCAGCGGAATCGTCGGTGCCGCGGATATGGCGGGCGAGCGTTCCCTCTCCGCCGTTGTCCGTTGCGCGGCCGGATCGTTGCGTGCGGACCCGGGTGCCGCTAGCACTCGCATCTTCGCCGGCGCCTCCGCCCGCGCCCAATCGTGCGACGAATCGGAAAAACAGCACGTTGGCGGTCAGCAGCAGCGCGACGAACACGAGCCCGAAGAAGAAAAACACTTCCGAGAAGTGCTCTTCCATCAACTCGAGGAATTTCAAAACGGCGTAAAAGGAGGCCGCAAGCCCCGTCAGGCTGAGCGCCAGGGAATCGCGCCGCTTGCCGAACAGCCGGAAGCAGGCGGCGAGAACGGCGACGGACAACAGGTTGAGCCAATGCCCGACGCCGTTCAGCACGAAGGAGTTGGACAGCCATACCGCGGCGAACAGAAAGACGGCGAGCGAAAGCGGACGGACGAATCCCGCCCGCCAGAGGCCGCGTTCGGCGGTCATGTACAGCAGGAGGTTGATTGCGCCGAACAGTCCGATAATCCCGGCGATTTCCCAATCGGTGTATCGGATGAAATACGTGCCCGGATAAAACGCGAAGTACAACGCCAGATGGCCGATGACATAAGCGAGCGCGTAAAACCACACGTTGCGCAGCAGCACGGAAAAAAGCAGTGCCGGCACGAACCAGACGGCAAACAACCGCCATTCGTCCGCGTGGGCATTGTAAATGCCGTTGAGCAGCGCGGCGGTGCCGCCGAACGCCATGACGCCGGCAAACAGGAACACGAGCGGCAGGAAGTCACCGTGTTTTCGCCAGAACGGAAGCGTGGCGGGCACGAAGGCCAGGGCATAAAAACCGGCCGTCATGCAGGCGGCGAGCAACGTCTTCGCCCCGCGCGGCAACCCTCCCCAGTTCGAGGAGAAGAAATAGAGGATGGCAGCGACGGCAAGCGCCGTGCCGAGCACATAGCCGATGCCGGCAAGGCGGGTTCGAAATGACAAGGCATTCCCTCCTTTTCCGGATAAAAGCAAGCACCTTCGTCCTTCATTATACTTCAACGGTTGTGAAACAAGTCATCTCCATGACGGGAAAACGCAGCGCAGAGTTGCATCGTGCAAAAATAAATCGGGCCGGGTACGATCAAAACGGCGTTCAAGGGTTGAAGCGCGTGTCCGGCGGAGCGATCCGGCTGATCGGGCAGACCGCGGGGATGGTGCATGTGTCCGGCGGAGCGACCCGGCCGATCGGACAGACCGCAGAGATGGCGCGTGTGTCAGGCGGAGCGACCCGGGCCGGAATCCGGCCGGAGGCGCCTTTTTCGGTGCTAGAATAAAACAAAAACCGGCCGCTTGAACGTCAAGCAGCCGGGCGTTGGCGATGGTCATTCGTTTTTGCCGGCGAAGCGCCGGGCCAGCAGAAAGGCCGAGCCAATCAGGAGGGTCGTGGACAGGGCGGCACCGAGACGGATCAGCATCATCCTGCGTTTTTTCCGCCTTTCCTGACGATACAGATGGGTGATGATTTCCCACGTGGCGCTGGTTTTTTCCGGCGTGAGCGATTTCAAATCGAGCTTCGACAAATTGTTGTAAATTTGCTGTACGGCGGGTTCCGTATAATCCATGTGCATGGCGTACCCTCCCTGACAACGTGCTGACCTGCTTACTTCGTATTATATCCGATTCGGCGACGGATTGCGACAGGAAGACATGCAAGATCTTTCCATCGAAACAAATTGCCCGTTTTCCAAAGACGCCACCTTTTGATATGCTAATTCATGAACATGATTTCATCAGGAATCCGGCGGATGGTGCCGCCTGCCGTCCGCCGGAGACCGAACTTCCGCCGACTTTGTTTTTGGAATGAAGGGGAGATGCTCGTCATGGCTACGTACGATCAGTTCGCCGATCTTGACATTCGCGTCGGCACCGTGGTGGAAGCGGAACCTTTTCCCGAAGCGAGGGTGCCCGCCATCAAGCTCGTCATTGATTTTGGCGAGCTCGGCCGCAAGCGGTCGAGTGCGCAAATCACGAAGCGTTACACGCCGGAGACGCTGATCGGACGCCAGGTGGTGGCCGTCGTCAATCTGGCCCCGCGCCGCATTGCCGGGTTCATTTCGGAAGTGCTCGTGCTCGGCGCGATCCCCGGGGAAGGGGACGTCGTGCTGCTCATGCCGGACACACCGGTTGACAACGGCTTGCCCATCAAGTGACACGGTCGGTCGGAGTGGAGGGAACCTTACATACAGGAACAGGCGGAAGGAAGCATTGAATACGGATCAAAGGTGGAGAAGCGACCCATGCAGTACTTGATCGGCATCGACATCGGAACCACGAACACGAAGGTCGGCCTGTACGACGAACGCGGCAAGGAGCGGGCGGTTTCGACCCGGCCTACCGTGAGTTACCGGCATGAAGACGGATATTCGTATTATGATCCCGAGGAGATGTGGGGCAACATCGCTTCGGCCATTCGCGAAGCGGTGCAGCGGGCGGAAGCGGAGGAGCCCGGCCTGGCCCGGCAAATCCGTTCCATCGGCATCACCAGCATGGCGGAAAGCGGGCTTCTGGTCGATCCCGCGAGCGGAGAAGTGAAATCGCCGTTCCTGCCCTGGTTCGACACGTGCAGCGCGCCGCAGGCGGAGCGGATTGCCGGGGAAAGCGACCGGTTCGAACGGTTCCGGGTGTCCGGCATTCACGGCAGTTTCAAATTGGGGCTGCCGAAGTTGCTGTGGCTGAAGGAACGGGTGCCGGACGCGTTCCGGGGGACGATCTGGCTGTCGGTGTCGGGATACATCGCCTATCGCCTGACGGGACGGGCTGCCTTCGACTATTCCCTGGCAGCGCGCACGTATTGTTTCCACATCAACCGCAAGGCATGGGACCGGGACTGGATCCGGCATTTCGGCCTTGATCCGGCCCTGTTTCCGGATGCGCTGCCGTCCGGCACCGCGCTGGGCGCGGTGGAGGCCGGTCTGGCGGCCAACCTCGGCTTGCCCGGCGACGTGCAGGTGGCCATTGCCGGCCATGACCACGTCGTCGCTTCCCTGTCCGTCGGAGCGGTGACGCCGGAAGTCGTGTACGACTCCATGGGCACCGCCGAGACGCTGGTGGGCACGTTCCAGGAACGGGAACTGGGCCGCAAAGAGTTCGAATCCGGCTTGTCCTACGGTTGCCACGTGGCGGAAGGCCGCATGTTCTGGATGGGCGGCAACTCCCAGTCGGGCGGATCGGTGGAATGGATCCGCGGCGTGCTCGGCGATCCTGCGCTGAGCTACGAACAATTGCTGGCGGAGCTGGCGGAAGCCGGTCCGGAGCCGACGGGCATTTTGTATTTCCCGTATTTGGCGGGATCCGGCGCGCCGAAGCAGGTTCAGCGGGCGCGGGGGTCGTTCATCGGGCTCGCGAAAACCCACGGCCGCAAACATTTGCTGAAGGCGGTGCTGGAAGGGACGGCGTACCAGTTGCAGGCGATCCGCGCAGAAGCCGAACAGGTGGCCGGCCGCGCCATCGAAAAGCTGGTCGTCGTCGGCGGCGGCACACGCAATCCGCACTGGCTGCAGACGAAGGCGGACGTGCTGAAGGCGACGTTGATCGCGCCGCCGATCGCCGAGGCAACGCTGCTTGGCGCGGCGCTGTGCGCGGGAGCGGGGGCCGGCGTGTACGCGTCGATGGACGAAGCCGCTGAGGTGTCCGCCGGGCTGGATGCGTCCGTCATCCATCCCGATGAGGCACGCCATGCCGAGTACCGGCGGCTGTACGAAACCGGCTATGCGCCGCTGGCGGAATCGTTGCTGAACTATTTCCGCAACGCCGCTCAATGACGGAACAGGAACGGGCTCCATTGAACCGGATTTCATGCATCTTCTTTTCGCAAAGCCGGCCCCGGGCGGCCTTCTTTTCGAAAACATGCTGAGCGAATCCGGTTCATGTGCCCGTTTTTTCTTTGCTTTTTTGGCGAATTGCGCGTGCCGCATGACATCCCGATTCGTGCCTGGCGTTTTTCATCGCCGAATCGTCGCATTCCGCCGCAAGTGTGCAACAAATCACATCCAGCCGGGGTGATTGTTTTTTATAATAGGGTCATAAAATAGATTTATTGGTGGGAGAGAATGCCAATGGGCACCATGCTGCAGGGACCGCCGTATGTCGGAACGACGGGCGTGTTCAATCATCCGACGATGAAGTTTGCCAGAATGCTCGACGGAATGAAGGAAGAGCACGCGGAGCTTCGCAAGCAACTGATAACGATCGCCGAATGCGCAGCCGAACTTGACGAAGGTAAGGTGCCGGTTGACGGACTGGAAGAAAAAATGGGCAGCCTGGCGGAAAAGGTTCTCGCGTTCCTCGAGCAATTTGCGCGCCATGCCAAGGAAGAGAACGACGTTCTTGTCCCGACCGTGAAGCTGTATGCGGACAAAGGCATGACGAGCCTGGAAGAGAAAGCCGCCATCATGGAGCGGGCCGCCGTGCAATTTCGCGCGTTCCTCGATTTGACGGACGACTGCCTGGGCGCGCCGTGCCGCGACAAAGCCGGGAAAGCCGCCAAATCGCTGCTGGAAGCCTGCGCTTCCCTGAAACGACTGATCGTGGATGAAGCCAACACGCTTTATCCGCTTGCCGAAGAAATCATTGCGGACATCGAGTATTTGTCTTGCTGATCATGTGCTGAAGCCATCCACCCCCCCTTTTCTCATACAAGGATGGAAACGACTGGACGCCTGTGACGGGAAACCGCCGGGCGTCTTTTTTTCGGGTCCGGATATATTGGACAGTTCTGGAAAAGGTGGATACAGATTGCTGTGCACCGCACCGCCATTCAATGGTAAAGTGGAACAAAAGCGGCTTGCCAAGCCCGGGAGAAGGAGGAAACCGATCATGAAAAAGATCCCAGGAGTGCCGCCGACGAAACGGAGCGAGTTCCATGGAAAGCGGCAGCGGACGCGCGGTTGGACGGTTTTCGTTGCCCTGGTCATGTGCTTCGCGTTTGCGGGGGGGAACGCGTTTGCGGCGGGATCGCAGCAGGAAGCCTCCGCATTTACGGACATTTCCGGCCATTGGGCGCGTGCGTACATCGAATGGGCGGAGGAGCAAGGCATCGCTTCCGGGTACACGGACGGCACGTTTCGGCCCAATCTGGAAGTGAGTGAACGGGAGTTCATCGCGCTCGTCTTCCGTGCATACCCGGAGTTGGACGTGCCGGCCCAGGCGACGGGCGAACCGTGGTATGTCCGCTATTACGCGGCGGCGGACAAGCTCGGCTGGCCGGTGGCGGACCCGGAAGCGGCGCAGCGCTATACGCGCGGCGACGCGGCCCGCATCATCGCGGCGGCCCGCGGCCATGTGCTGTCGATGGAAGACGCGGTCATGTACTTGCTGGAAAACGGCCTGTCCAAAGGCAAGACGAGCGCCACCTTCGCGGGGTACGATGCCGGCGGCACGCTGACCCGTGCGGAGGCGGTGACGTTCCTGTACAACGTCAAACATGTCGAGGCGGGGGGGCTGGCACCGGCATCCGGTCCACAGGAAGCGAAGACCGGCGGCTTCGAATTGTCGGGCATCCGGCTTGGCGATACGGAATCGGCGGTCATCGCCGCCCTTGGCCAGCCGGACCGCCGGGATCCGTCGGCGCTCGGTTACACGTGGCTGGTGTACAACCGTGATTATGGTCAATATGCCCAAATCGGCGTCAGCGCCGGCAAGGTGACGACCCTGTTCAGCAACGCCGACGCGTGGCGGCATCCGGACGGGGTGAAACCGGGCGCTTCCGCCGGGACGGCGGCTGCCCATGCAGGCCTGACGGAAAGCGAAATGAAAGCCAAAACGAGGCACACCTACACGAAAGACGGCGTACGCATCCAGCTCTATTTGGACCAACTGGAGGAGGGACGGGTGGAAGGGCTGCTGGTGGAGGCGCAGGGCCTATCGATGGCGGTTGATCCGGACCGAAGCGGTCTGGCCGCGGCGTACGAGCGGCAAATTTTTGACATGACCAATGCGTTCCGCCTGAAAAACGGCCTGCCCGTCCTCGCCTGGGACGACAAGCTGGCGGAAGCGGCCAAGGGACACAGCGCGGACATGGCGCAGCGCGACTATTTTGCCCATGACAGTCCGGACGGGAAATCGGTCTGGGACCGCCTGCAGGCCGTCGGGTTTGAAAGGTACGCCACCTACGCCGAAAACATCGCCGCCGGCTACCCGGACGCCTTCATGGCGTTCAACGGCTGGGTCAATTCCCCCGGCCACCGGCAAAACATGCTGACCGACAACCTGGACATGCTGGGTGTCGGTGTCGTCCATGAAGGCGGCAGCAACTACGGCTGGTATTATACGCAAAATTTCTATACGCCGCCTTGGTGGTAAGCCGTTGGGGGGACGGACCGTCTGCCTAATGTGATCCCATTCCGAAACATGTGCGGCAAACATGCGGCATGGTCTTCCGGGTCCGGCACCAACGAATGGTCGTGCAGCATGCAGGATGGCCGTCAGATCCGGAAACCAACAAATTGTCGTGCAAAAATGCAGGATGACCGTTCTGGTCCGGCACCAACGAATGGTCGTGCAACATGCAGGATGGCCGTCTGTGTCCGGCACCAACGAATGGTCGTGCAACATGCAGGATGGTCGTCTGTGTCCGACACCAACGAATGGTCGTGCAACATGCAGGATGGCCGTCTGTGTCCGACACCAACGAATGGTCGTGCAACATGCAGGATGGCTGTCTGTGTCCGACACCAACGAATGGTCGTGCAAAAATGCAGGACGGTCGTCCGATCCGGAAACCAACAAATTGTCGTGCAAAAATGCAGCATATTTTGGACGAGAAGAGGAAAATCGGCGATTGTATTGCAAAAATACAGCATATTTCAGGAAATTAATAAAAAACCGGAAAATATGCTGCATACCTGCAATACATTTTGTCAAAATGAAGAAAACAAAAAAATTAAGCTGCATTTTTGCAATACATTTCGCCGTATGAAGAAATCACGAAAAATATACTGTACATTAGCAGCACATTTCGCCGTAAGAAGAAATCACGAAAAAATAAACTGCACATCTGCAATCCTTTATTGCGTGCAAAGAAAAAAGCCGTGATCATCTCCTCCCCCGATTGGATACGTGTTGTCCGGGCATCATGCCGCGGAGGAGAGTTTGATACGGCTCCATGTCCGATTTCCCGGGATTCGGCGCTGTCCAGGGAAATCGGATTTTTTATTATGGATGGACGATCGTACAATCCGCCTGCGGGAGCGGCCCGTGCGGAGACCGTCTGGAGAGGCACGTACGAAGACTGGATGAATCGGCTTATGCGAAATCCGTCTGGACCGGCTCGTGGGGAGACGGCGGGGATCAGTTTCCGACGACAGGCCGGGAACCCGCCACGCTGCGCCAGCCGCCGGTGACATTTTTGACACGGAAGCCGTGCTGGGCCAAAATGCGGTTTGCCAGATAACCGCGCAGGCCGACCTGGCAATACACCCAGACTTCCTTGTCGCGGTCGATTTCACCGAGCCGGTCGCGCAGTTCGTCCAGCGGGATGTTGACGGCGCCTTCCACCATGCCGCCGCCGCATTCCGCCGGATTGCGGACGTCGACCAGCATGACGCGATCCGGATCGCGCCGCTCCAGCTCGTCGAAGCCGATCACGTCCGTCAGGCCGGCCAGGACGTTTTGTGCCAGGAAGCCGGCCATGTTGATCGGATCCTTGGCGGAGGAGAACGGCGGCGCATAGCTGAGCTCCAGCTCGGCCAGATCGTCGACGGTTCCCTTCATGCGGATGACGGCGGCGATGACGTCGATGCGTTTGTCCACCCCCGCCTTGCCGACGGCCTGCGCCCCGAGAACCTGCCCGTCTTCGCCGAACAACAATTTCAACGTCATCGGCGAAGCGCCGGGATAGTAGCCGGCATGGTGGCCGGGATGGACGGTGACCGTGCGGTAAGGCCGGCCGAGACGCTTCAGCGTTTTTTCATTCAGGCCGGTGGAGGCGGCGGTCAGTTCGAAGGCTTTCACGATGGCCGTTCCCAGCACGCCGCGGTAAACCGACGGGATGCCGGCGATGTTGTCGGCGGCGATGCGCCCCTGCTTGTTGGCCGGCCCGGCGAGAGGGACGGCGGTGCGTTCCCCGGTGACAAAATCGACGGTTTCGATGGCGTCACCGACGGCGTATACGTCCGGCACGTTCGTGCGCAAATGTTCGTCCACCGCAATGTGGCCGCGGGGGCCGAGGACGATGCCGGATCCTTGCAGAAAACCGGTGTCAGGACGGACGCCGACGGCGAGCAGGATCAGGTCCGCGGCCATCTTCTCTCCGTTCGCGAGCACCACCGCCGACTCCCCTCCGGCACCGGCTTCAAATCCGGTTACCGCCTGCCCGATGCGCAGCGTGACGCCGTACCCGGCGAGTTCCCGTTCCACCAGGCGCGCCATTTCGGGGTCCAGGGGCGCCAATAGTTGCGGCGCAGCCTCGACCAGAGTGACGTCGAGACCAAGTTCCCGCAAGTTTTCCGCCATCTCCACGCCGATGAAACCGCCGCCCACGACGACGGCCCGGCGTACCGCCGGGTCAGTGGCGCGTTGCCGGATCCGGTCGGTGTCGGCGATGTTGCGGAGGGTGTACAAGTTGGGCACGTCACCGATGCCCGGAATCGGCGGAATGACCGGCTTCGCACCGGGTGACAGCACAAGGGCGTCATACGTTTCCTCGTATTCGCCGCGATCCCGGCTGCGTACCGTCACCGTCCGTCTGTCCGGATGCACGGCGATCACCTCGCTGAAGGTGCGCACATCGATGCGGAACCGCCGCTCAAGGGATTCGGGTGTCTGCACGAGCAGTTTCCCGCGCTCCTCGATCACGCCGCCGATGTAGTACGGCAATCCGCAGTTGGCGAAAGACACATGTTCTCCTCTTTCAAAAAGAATAATCTCGGCCTGCTCATCCAGCCGGCGCAACCGGGTGGCGGCGGAAGCGCCGCCGGCCACGCCGCCGACGATCAGCACTTTTTTGCGGGGGGTGTTGTTCGGGCCGTTCATGCGGGCTCATCTCCTTTTTGTCCGTTTTGGGTGTCCGACGCGCTCCCGGTCTCTTCCGGTGGTTCGGGAAACCAGAGGGAGAGCCATCTTTTGACCGTTTCGTCCTTCAATCGATAATGCATTTCCAGGCCGTGCCGCTTCGCTTCGATCATCCCGGCGGCGCGCAGTTTTTGCAAGTGCTGGGAAACCGTCGACTGGGGCAATTCGAGACATTCCTGCAGTTCCGAAACGTTGCGGCTTTGCTCCTGCCGGTACAGCCCTTGGACGATGCACAGGCGGACCGGGTGGGCCAGCGTTTTCAGCGTTTCGGCCATTTGTTCGTAGGCGGTGTAGTCCATTTTCACGAGCGGGTTCGCCCCTTTATAAATCAATATATTGATATATTACGATATAACGATTAAAAGGGCAAGGTTCATGTGATCCTTCGACAAAACGAAACAGTTGATCATGCACCCGTTGAAATCCGGAAACGCCAATTCACCGGCATCCAAAAAGGAAACGGCGTTCGTCGTGCATGCAACAAAGCGGCGACCGCGAATTTCGGCATACGGATCGACCGGTGCGCGTAAAGTGACAGAGTGGCATGCGCGACCGGATGAGCTCCGGCAGGTGCGGCAGGGAGGGCCAGGCAACGGAAGGCGTGGGAGGAGGGCCCGGTGTTGTGCTGAGTGCTGATTGCAGCCTGTGGAAGGCGGGGAGTTGATTGCCGCCGACGGAAGGCGTGGGCGGATGGTCCGGCATGTCGCTCATCGCCGCCGGCGGAAGGCGAAAGGCAGGTACAGGATGAGAAAAACGGCCAGCGCCACAGCTTCCATCGACACAATGTACCACGGCCACGGGCCGAGCAGGTCGAGGAGCGACGGGCCTGACGGTTTCCGGGCGATAAACATGTAGTTGCCGCCGGTCACGCCGTTGACGATGCCGACGACGACCACCAGCACATTGAGCCAAAGCATCGTGCGCCAGATGGACGACCAGTGCGGCCGGTAGCCGTACGCGGCGATCATGAACAGGGTGGAGACGATGATGCCGCCATGGGCGACAAAGAAATAGAAAAAAGTAAAGTGCGGATACCCCGACAAAATGGCCGCGGGTGTGATGAGCGCCTGCAGCGCCCCGCCGATGCCGGCGAAGTAGTTGAATTCGAACAGGCGATAACTTTTTGTCCAGAGCATGAGAAATGAAAGAATCAGCGTCAGGCTGCACAGGTGCAGGGGCAGGGTGGCGGCCGGATTCCACCGGTCGGCGGTGAAATACCAGACGTGCAGCGCGACGTCAAACGCGAGCAGCACCGAAGCGAGCGCGTGCCGGATGGCATTGGCGAACCGGGGCCGTTGCGGCAGGCGCCGATACCCGAGGACGAGGGCGCAAACCGCCCCGATGATGGCGAGCGATAACCAATGGGACAAGGAATAGAACGTGAACGGTGCCGTCTCGCCGCCGAAAAAGGACACCTGCTCCAAATCGCGTCACCGCCTTTTTTCTGTCGCTGTTCGGCAAGTTGTTGCCTGCGGGTTATCCAATAGACGATTCCGCCGCTCGGAAGGTTGACCCGAACCAGCTCCGAATGGTGTCATTTTGCGAAAAGGGGATGGATGTCATCCATCTTGAGGATGCCCTTTCGGGCCGGAGCGGCCGAAGGCGATGCACGGTCATGCGTTTCGCGGCAGCTGCACGGGCCGGTCGCCGGATCGGGATCCGCGAAATGCGTTCCCGGCAGCTGCACGGGCCGGTCGCCGGATCGGGATCCGCGAAATGCGTTCCCGGCAGCTGCACGGGCCGGTCGCCGGATCGGGATCCGCGAAATGCGTTCGCGGCAGCTGCACGGGCCGGATCCGGATCGGGATCCGTGAAATGCGTTCCCAGAAGCTGCACGGGCCGGTCGCCGGATCGGGATCCGCGAAATGCGCAACGAGGTGCCTGGATTGTGCGGGCTCGGCAACATGCGGAGCGGATGCGTGCCGTCGGTCGGAACGCCCGGTCCCCTTCCCCGGACGGAGGACGGTTTCCTCCGGCAGGTCGATTGACGCGGCGATGCTGTATCCGATAGAATTGCGGATAACCGTGGAAAATGCTTCCTTTTGGACTGTCATGTAAATCGGGGGGAAGGTGGAGAAAGATGACCTTTTTTCAAAAGATGGGCTGGTATTTCAAATTGAGATGGAAGTTTTACGCGATCGCCATCTTTTTGATCGTGGTGGACTATTCCCTCGGTTTGCTGCCGCCCCGCATCATCGGAAACACGGTGAACGGCTTGACGTTGGGGGAAATGACGCGACCGATCCTGGAAAAACAGGTGCTTTTGCTGATCGCCGTCGCGGTGGTGGCATACGCGGTGATCGTGACGTGGGTGAACACGCTGTTCCGCAATGCCATTTATGTGGAGAGGCTGCTGCGCTCCCGGCTGCTGGAACATCTGACCAAAATGTCTCCCGCCTTCTTTCACCGGTTTACGCGGGGCGATCTGATGGCCCAGGCGACGAACGACATCCGCGCCGTCAACATGGCCGCCGGGTTCGGCGTGATGACGTTCACCCACATGGTGGTCGGCGGGACGCTGGTCATGGTGATGATGTTCACGATCAGCTGGAAATTGATGCTGGCCGCGATGATTCCGCTGCCTTTACTCGCGCTGACCATCAAAACGCTCGGGTCGATGATGCGGACGCGTTTCTTTGCGGCGCAACAGGCGTTCGGCAAACTGAACGACCAGGCGCTGGAGTCGATTTCCGGCCTCCGGGTGATTCGCGCGTACGGTCAGGAAGATGCCGACGTGGAGGCGTTCCGGAAAGTGGCGGAAGACACCCGCGTCAAGAACGTCCGCGTGTCCGTCGTCCATGCGCTGTTTCAGCCCGCCATCTCCCTGCTTGTCGGCTTCAGCTTCACGATCGCCATCGCCTTCGGTTCGTGGCTGATCATCCGTGGGGAGCTCGTGCTGGGGGATATGATCGCCTTCGCCATGTACCTGGGGATGCTGATCTGGCCGATGATCGCCTTCGGCGAATTCATGAACGTCATGCAGCGGGGGAGCGCTTCGGCGGAACGGATTATGAACACCCTCACGCAACCGCCGGAACTGGTGGAAGCGGAAGACCCGGTGCTGGACGCGGAGCCGGACGGCATCGAGTTTCGCGGCCTGACGTTCCGCTATCCGGGCGCCGACAAGGACAGCCTGCGGGACATTACCTTGCGGCTCGAGCGGGGGCAAACCCTCGGCATCGTCGGCCGAACGGGAAGCGGCAAGTCGACTCTGGTCAAAACGTTGCTCCGCCTGTATCCCGTGGAAGAGGAGAAAGTGTTCATCGGCGGCGTTCCCATCGAACGGCTCGGCCTCGACTTGCTGAAGAGCTGGGTCGGTTACGTGCCGCAGGAACATATGCTGCTGTCGCGCTCGATCCGGGACAACATCCGGCTCGGCTGGATTGACGCCCCGCAAGAAGCGGTGGATCGCAGCGTGGAGCTGGCCGCCCTCGCGTCGGACATCAAAGAGATGAAAGACGGGCTGGAGACGCTGATCGGCGAGAACGGCCTGATGCTGTCCGGCGGCCAGAAACAGCGGATCGGCATCGCCCGCGCGTTGCTCGTCGAACCGGAGATTCTGATTCTGGACGACTCGCTGTCGGCGGTGGACGCCCGGACGGAAAGCGCCATTCTGGACCATTTGCGCCGCGTGCGGAGGGGCAAGACGACGCTGATCGTCAGCCACCGGATGAGCGCCGTCAGCCATGCCGACTGGATCATCGTGCTGGAGGACGGCCGCATCGCGGAGGAAGGCACCCATGCGATGCTCATGGCCGCAGGCGGCTGGTACCGGGAGCAATATGACCGGCAACAGTTGGAACAATCATTGGAGGAGGGGACGGCGTGAGCGGAGAAGACAAACATCCGGTCAGCGGGCAGACGGTGATCTGGCTGCTCGCCTATGCGCTGCGCTACAAATTCAGGCTGGCCGGCGCCATCCTGCTTTTGATGACGGCGGTCGGCCTGGAACTGCTCGGCCCGGTCATCAACAAAACGATCATCGACAACCATCTGATCCATGTCGGATCGCGGCCGCTCGAATACGGGCCGATTCTCGCCATCATCAGCATGTACGTCGGCGTGCTTGTCATCGCCGCCCTGTGCAACTACGCGCAGTCGATTTTGCTGCAGACGACCGCCCTCCGCATCGTCTTCAACATGCGGATGGATTTGATGCGGCATTTGCAACGGCTGGCGGTCCGCTTTTTTGACAACACGCCGGTCGGCACCCTCGTCAACCGGATTTCCAACGACACGGAATCGATCCGCGACCTGTACTTGAGTTTCATGGCCACGTTCACCGTCAGCCTCATGCAGGTTGTCGGCATATACACGTACCTTTTTGTCTTGGATGCTTCCATGGCGAAATACGTGTTGCTCCTGCTGCCGCTCTATGTGACGGTGATGTGGCTCTTGCTCCGGTACGGCAACCGGTATTTGTCCGCCATGCGGGCGCGCATCAGCGACATGAACACGATGCTGAGCGAATCGATTCTCGTGATGCCGGTGTTGCAGCTTTTTCGCCGGGAAAAGGAAACGATCCGCGAGTTTGAACAGCTGAACCAGAATTGGCAGACCAACCATATCAAGCAGCTCCGGCTGAACTCCCTCATTACCCGAAACCTGCTTAGTATGACAGGGTCCCTGATGATGGCGTGGGTTTTGTGGAGCTACGGCATCGTTTCCCTGGAGACCGGCCTGACGATCGGGGTGATGACGGCGTTTCTCGATTACATCGGTCGGCTGTACAATCCCGTCATCGCCGTTTTTGACCAGTTGGTGAACGCACAGCGGGCGCTGGTGGCGGCGGAGCGGGTGCGGGATATTTTGGAGGAGCCGGTGGATGAACGGCAGGTTGATGCGTTTGGCGCATCGGGCGACGGCATGACGGAGGCGTCCGGCGAACGGACGCAGGTTCCGCAGCATGACGTTCAGGAGCAAACGCGGAGCGCGCGGCGGATCGAACGGGTGAACGAACCGGGGGACGCCGCGCTCGCGGAAACGGCGGCAGGCCGGCAACCGGCGGAACGGGTTGAAGGGCATCCACGGCAACGCGACGAAGCTGCGGTACTTGCGCCGCAGAAAAAAATCGGCCATGTCCGCTTTGAAAACGTCTGGTTTGCGTACAACGGGCAGGAGCACGTGCTGAAAGACATCAACTTCGAGGCGCGCCCGGGCGAGACGGTGGCGCTCGTCGGCCACACCGGTTCGGGCAAAAGTTCCATCATGAACCTGTTGCTCGGCTTTTACGAAGCGTCCTCCGGCACCATCACCGTGGACGGGACGGACATCCGCACCTTGCCCAAGCGGGAACTGCGCAAAGACATGGCGGTGGTGCTGCAGGATCCGTTCCTGTTTGCCGGTGACATCCGGTTCAACGTCAGCCTGTACACGCCGGGGATCGATACCGACGATGTGCAGCGGGCGCTGGCGGCCGTCGGCGCGGACGCCTTCGTCGACCGGTTGCCGCACGGCATCCACGAGCCGGTCGTCGAACGGGGCAGCACCCTGTCCGCCGGTCAGCGGCAGCTCATTACGTTCGCCCGCGCGCTGGCCCACGACCCGGCGATCCTCATCCTGGACGAAGCGACCGCCTCCATCGACAGCGAAACGGAGTCGCTCATCCAGCACGCCCTGCAGGTCGTCAGCCGGGGACGCACCACCTTCGTGATCGCCCATCGGCTGTCGACGATCCGCGACGCGGACCAGATTCTCGTGCTGCACAGGGGCGAAATTGTCGAGCGCGGCACCCATGACGAACTGATGCAGCTGGAGGGGCGCTATTACCGGATGTACCAACTGCAAAAAGGCGAAGCGCTCGTCTCGTGAACAGGCGCCGGCCGCAGGCCGCAAACAAAAGGAGCAGCACACCGGGGTTGACCCGTTGCGTTGCTCCTTTCTTTCATGCGGGGGATCGTCCTTTTTGATCAAAAGAAAAAATAGGAACCTTCCGCGACGAAAAACAGCAGCATGCCGACGGCCGTTGCGACGGCGATCTGCCGGGGAGACTGATACAGGACGGCGATTGCGGCCGCAAGCAGCAATACGTCCAGCGGCCCCCTCACGCTGAAATACCAAAAGCCGAAATGAAACGCATGGCCGGCCATCACCGTCACGATGACGGCGGAGATGAGGAGCGCCGCGAAGCCCCGTCCCCTGGCATACCAGCACACCGCCGCCGGAATCGGCGACAGGGCCGCGAGGATGAACCAACGGGTCATGTAGCTTTTCGGGAAAAAACCCGCGATCCAGATGGTATAGGCGTAGTAACTGACCAACATGCCGACGAGAAACAGCAAGACATGGAGGGCCGCCCGAAGGGGGGACTTGCTGCGTACGGAGATGAGCAAGGCGAGAAACAGCCAAATGCCCATGTCGGAAAAGAAGTTGCGCAAATCGAGCCGTTCGAGGAAGGCGGGCAGCAGGTTGCCCGGCGTTTCGTCCAGCCACTTGGACACGGCGCCCAGCAGCGCGCCCGCGGCGAACAGGAGCAGCGCACGGACGGCGTTTTTGGCTGCGGGTGCGGGTTCCGGTTTTCGGATGCCGTCAAGCAAGCGACGCAACGTTGACCAGGCCGACACGATCGTTCCCTCCCGTCTTGGATCCGGCAGTCCCGACCCCCGGCTGCATCGGCAACGATGCCGGCGAACCGGGACGACCATCAAACAACCGATACGAGTATACCAGCAAACCGGGAACGTGAAAACGCAAAGGAGCATCTTGCCACGTCAGAAAGCGGCTTTCCCGTTGTCCGTTCGGGGATACTCCCGAATGAGGGGCAACCTTGGCCGGGCGATTCCGGGTCCCTCCCGGGCGCCTCCTTCGTAATGACGCCACCGTATCCGGAGCAATCGATGTCCGTGACGCTTCTTTCGCAACCGGGCGACAGGCCGTTCGGCGACCGCCCGCGACGACGAAGGCATGGCAAATCCGGAGAAAGCCGGGTACACTTAAGAGGAAGTCATCCATTCAGATAAAAAAGGAGATTCCAACATGAAACCAACTGTGAACCGCACCATCGTCATCACCGGCGCCAATCGCGGGCTCGGACGGGAGCTTGTGCAGGTCGCCCTGGAACGCGGATACAAAGTGGCAGCGGGCATGCGGGAAAGCGGCCTGCAATCCGCCGAAACGCGCGCGCTGGCCGAAGCCCATCCCGGCCGCTATTTGGCCGTTGCCATGGACGTCGCCGACGAAGCATCCGTGGAAAAGGCGGCGGAGACGATCCGGAAGGCATTCGGTCAGGCGGACATCCTGATCAACAATGCGGCGATTTTGATCGCCCGGGACCAGAAGCTGGAACAGCTGACCCTGGAGGCGGTGGAACAGACGTTCCAGGTGAACCTGTACGGCCCGATCCGCGTCACGAAGCACCTGCTGCCCCTCATGACGGGCGGGGAAGACAAGGCGATCGTCAATATCAGTTCGGAGGCCGGCAGCTTTGCCAACGCGTATGGCGGCGATTATCCGTACGCTCTCAGCAAAGGAGCGCTCAACCTGTTTTCCGCCCATCTGCGAAACGATGTCGCCGGACGGGGCATTCGCGTCTACGCCGTGCATCCCGGCTGGATCCGCACGGACATGGGCGGCGAGACGGCGCCCGGCGACCCGCTGGAATCGGCACGGGGCGTCCTCGATCTGGCTGAAGGGCGCAAGGACAGGCCGGATATGCCCTTGTTCGTCGACTTCCGCGGCGAACCGATGGAACCTTGACGGGATGAGGCCGGCGGCAGGCACCAGGTTTGAGTGAGCCGTAACGCGGCCGCCAATGCAGAGGGAGCTGCGGGCTTCCGTTCGGTTTTTCGCCGTGGGCGTTTCGTGACGACCACGGCAAACATGCCTGAAAGCTTGCCTGAAGCGGGCGCAATCGGCGTCCGTGCCCATATCCATCGACCTCCTGATTTCTAACGGAACTACGGGGCGTTATTTTGGGAAAAAAGCGGCAGTAAAAAATGTAACGGAACTACGGGGCGTTATTTTGCGATTTTTGCCCAAAATCGGGCTCTTGATCGTGAAATAGTGCCCTGTCGTTCCGTTAGCGCTGAAAACGGTCCGATTTTGCCCAAATAGCGCCCTGTCGTTCCGTTAGCCTTTTGGAACGGATGTACGATCCCTCCGGGATGTCGAGGCGGTGCCTCCGAAACGGCATTGTCAGCGTTTCATGCGCGGATTGAGATGCATCACCGGCGTGATTTGCCCGGAATAACGAAACGTTAGCGGCAGATTTTGCGATGCGTCCGGCATGTGCCGGATTGCGCCCGACTGCCGCGACTCGATTCTCCCCGCTTGCGGTTGCGCGGCGGTTTTTTTATGCCCGAAACGGCCGGCGCAACCGTCGGATCTTCGTGCCTGCGGGTCGCCGTGGCGGTTTTTCCATGCCCGGGACGGCTGGTGCAACCGTCGGATCTTCGTGCCTGCGGGTCGCTGTGGCGGTCTTTTCATGTCCTGAACGGCCGGCATAACCGCCGGATCCCCTCGCCCACGGTTCCGCCGCAGTCTTTTGCCCGAAAGGCGTAACCGCCGGATCTCCCGCACGGCAAAAGGGCTGTCGGATGTCCGATGGGAAGGAATGACAAAAGCAAGAAATATCAGTTGAAAAAACAGACTTTTACGTTAAAATGGAAAATATTCTTACAAACATGGGGGGAGATCCGGATGCCGGAAACGTCATTGCGCGTACATATCGGGAGGACGGATCGGCGTCCCGCGGAAGCGGGCATGTCCGAAGGCCGTCTGCATGAACTGGAACGCTGGATGGCCGGCCTGGCGGAGAAAGGGCGCCTGCAAGGGGCGTCCTGGCTGGTGGCCCGGGACGGGCACATCGTCGCCCATCATGCGCTCGGGCGGCGCACATTCCGTGCGGACAGCGACGACCTGAAGCCGGATGCGATCCGGCCGGTGTATTCGATCACCAAGGTGATCACCGCGGTGGCGGTCATGATGCTGATCGAAGACGGAAAGCTGTACCTCATGCAGCCCGTCGCGGATTGGCTGAAGCCGTTCGACCATCCGATGCTGCGGCCGATCAACCTGTGGCACTTGCTGACGCACACATCGGGACTCGACCCGGATCCCGGCTTCGATTTGGAACCGTTCGCAAAACCGTGGTATGCCGGGTGGATCGAACACAAGCGCAAACAGGAGCCCGACCGGACATGGACCGCCGACGACATCATCCGGCTCCTCGTGTCCGGCCCCGTGCGAAAAGCGCCCGGCCGTGAATGGATGTACAGCACCGTCGGTTACGTCATTCTTGCCGAAGTCATCAGCCGGGCGGCGGGGATGCCGTACGAGCGGTTCGTCGAGGAACGGATTTTCAGGCCGCTCGGCATGAACCGATCCTTCTTCCGGGTTCCCGAGCCGCTCCACGACGAAACGTGCGTCGTCAACAGTTGGGAAGAGGAGAAGCTGAAGCGGATCGGGGAATCGGGCGGTTCGCCTCCGCCGGGCGGCAACGGCCTGTACAGCACGCTGGAAGATTTGTGGCGCTTCGGACAGGCGATGCTGGACGACGGCCGGTTCGGAGGCGTGCACATTTTGGGCCGCCGCATGGTCAGGGAAATGACCTCCAACCAGCTGTACGGCGTGACCAGCACGGCCTGGGGCAAGAAGTATCCCAAATTCGAATACGGCCTTGGATGGTCGCTGCACATGGGCGATCTTTGTTCACCGGGTTCGTTCGGCCATGAAGGATTCGGCCGCAGCCTGATCATCGTCGATCCGGCCGAGCGGCTGGTGTTCGTCTGCTTCGCGCCTTCGCGGCACGAGTGGGTGCCGGAGTCGGTCAACGCGCCGCAAAATCTGGTTTGGTCCGCATTGTCGTAACGAAAGGGAGGGAGACCCCATGAAGGGATTCATCCATGAAGGAGAAGTGGACATTACCCCCGAACAGGCCGGGTACCGCACGGAAACGCTGGAGAAGCTGAACGCCTTGCTCGATTCCCTGGTGGAAAGCGGAAGGCTGGCGGGCGCCTCCTACATGATGTCGCGCGGCGGACGGGTTTTCGCCAGCCGGGCGGCGGGAAGGCTGCGCCTCACGCCGGACAGCCCGCCTTTCACCACGGCGTCCATCCGGCGCATCGCTTCCATTACGAAACTGTTTACCGCCGCGTGCATCCTCCGCCTGGTGGAGGAAGGCAAACTTTGGCTCAATCAACCGGTCGCCGACTGGATTCCGGAATTCAGGGAAAGGCCGTTTGACAAGATCACCCTTTTCCATCTGCTCACCCATACGTCCGGCCTCCGTCCGGATCCCGGCTATTTTCTGGAGCCGTATCCCGTCTATTGGCGGGATTGGGAATTTGCCTTCAATGAAGAGGCAAACTCGGGCGAAGCGCAGGACGGAGCGGCCGGCGGAGAAGGCGGTCCGGATTACCGGCGCCGGTCCCCCTGGATCAAATCGTTGCTCGCCGGATCGCTCCGCCACGAGCCGGGCGCCGAATGGCATTACTGCACGGCGGGGTTCGTGCTGCTCGGGGAGGTCATCCGCCGGGCGACCGGCAAGCCGTACGAGGAGGTTTTCCAGGAGAAAATTTTTGATCCCCTCGGCTTGAGCCGCACGTTCTTCAACGTGCCGGATGAACTGAAGGACCAGGTGTGCATCATCAACGAGTGGGAGGAAAGCCGGTTGCATTACCAGGTTGGTCCCGATGACGTGCCGTCCACGGGCGGCGGGATTTTCTCCACCCTCGGCGACCTGCACCGGTTCGGCCTCGCGCTCATGAACATGGGATCGTGGGACGAGGTCCGCATTCTCGGCCGCAAAACCGTGGAGCTGATGCGGCGCGACCAATTCCCCGACGGCATCTACGCCTACCACTGGGGCGAGAACACGCAAAACTTCCACATCGGCCTCGGTGCCACCATCGACAGGACGGGGGAACCGTTCCGCGGCACCGCCTTCGGCCATGAGGGCGCCGGCCGCTGCATGATGCTGGCCGATCCGGAGGAGCAGTTTGTGGCCGTCTATTTCGTGCCGTCCAACGAGGACTGGCTGCCGGAATCGATCATCAACGTCCGCACGATGATGTGGGCGGGGCTGAAGTAGGCCGGTGACACGATGAGCGATTCGATGGCAACGGAATCCAGGACCCGCTCCCGCCGGCCGGCTGCGGCCATCCGTCGCCTTGCGGGGGCGACCCGGGCCATCGCCCTGGCGACGTACAAAGAGTGGGCGGCCTATCGCACCCACATGCTCGCCACCATCCTGATCGGACCGGTTTACTTCCTCGTCCAATATTTCATCTGGCACGCCGTCTATTCAAACCGGGAAACGCTGAACGGCTTTACGCTGGAGCAGATGCTGGCCTATTACGGCGTCATGTCGGTCATCACGTACCTGACCTTCGATTTCGCCGACTGGAACCTGCAGATGCTGATCCGCACGGGCAAGTACGTCACCTTCGTGCTCCGGCCGGTGTCCCACCGGTTTTACGCCCTGTCCCAGAAAATCGGCCACCGGAGCCTCGGCTTTTTTCTCGAGTTTTTGCCGGTGTTCCTCATTTTTATGTTCGTGTTCCGGATCGACCTCGTCCCGACCCGTGCCGGCTGGGCCGTCCTGTCGGTCTTTCTCGGGTTTCTGATGACCTTTTTCATCAATTATTGCATCGGGCTTACGGCGTTCTGGCTTGTCAGCGCGGAAGGGATGCGCCGGCTGTTCCATCTCGTCCGCGACCTGACGGCGGGCGTGTTTCTGCCGCTCACCTTCTTTCCGGAAGTGTTGCAGAAGGTGCTGTTCGTGCTGCCTTTTCAATTCATGCAATACGTGCCGGTGCGCGTCTGGCTCGGGGAATACGAGCTGGCGGGCATCACGATGTCCATCCCGCAAATCGTCGGCCTGCAGGCCGTCGCCGTGCTGGTCATGTGGGGCGTGACGGAAGCGCTTGCGTGGTTCGGCATGCGCCGGTTTACGGGGGTGGGCGTGTGAGAAAACTTTGGCCTGCTGCGGGGGTGGACACATGAAATTGCAGGCGGAATCCGTGAAACCCGGCGGACGCGCAAGGGTGCAAACCGGCGAGTCCGCAAAACCGCGCGGACGCGCGATGTCCGTCCTGGCCTGCTTCGCTGCCGTCGTGCGCACCAACTTCGCCTCCCGCATGGCGTACCGGGGCGACTTCGCCCTCGGCCTCGTCATGATGCTGGCGGGCGATCTGATCGTGCCCCTCATTACCCTGCTCGTCTACCGTTCCGGCGCCTCGTTCCCCGGCTGGGCGTTCCACGAGGCGATCCTCATCCAGGCGGTGTTCACCCTGGCAAAAGGCGTCGCGTTCCCGTTTTTCTTCGGCATCATCTGGAGCACGCTGGACCGGGTGCGGGAAGGCACCTTCGACCTGATGCTGATCAAGCCGCGCAGCCCCCTGTTCATGTCGATGATCAACGGGTTTGACGCGGAGGATTTCGGGCGGTTGCTGAGCGGCGGCTTGCTGCTTGGCTATGCGCTGGCGATCATGCCGGACAAACCGGGCGGCCTCGCCTGGCTGCAGTTCGCGCTGTTGTTCCTGTTTGCGCTGCTCGTGCTGTTTGCCGTTTCCCTGTTCATGTCGGGGCTTCTGTTCAAATGGGTGGGCAGCAGCCGGGTGTACGACATTTTCGACGCCGTGACGATGTTCGGGCAGTATC
>Ga0310827_100320_pt1 | contig 44025 bp, 41 predicted proteins | sample WT_ome_2_FD_201309 | JGI IMG/M metagenome (GOLD analysis project Ga0310827, IMG submission 201309) | Sorghum-adapted microbial communities enriched on wild type (WT) sorghum from Joint BioEnergy Institute, Emeryville, California, United... ... | reverse complement strand
TCCACGCCGCGGAGCAGCTCATTAATGGCCACAGCTTTGCCGTCGAAGCTTCGGCGCAGACGTTCCCGCACCCGTTCGCTCGGAAACAGCAAAAGCTCGAACAGAAGATCCGCATCCAGGTCAAGCAGGATCGAACCGTGCTGCAGAATTACGGATTTCTGCCGGGTCTGCGCGCTGCCGGCCACCTTGCGTCCCTCGACGACCAGCTCATACCACGACGGCGAATCGAAGCAGGCCGCGGAGCTGGCTGCCGCATATTTCAGCCTGTCTTCCTCCGAGCCAAGGTGCACCATCTCCGCCTGCAGGCCCAGATTCCGGAACCCGAGCACCAGGCCTCCGCTCAAGACCCGGTACGCCTCCGTCACACTGCGGGGCATGCCGGGATAATCTTCGGAAACGATCATGCTGTAGGTCAGCTCCCGGTCGTGAAGTACGGCCCGTCCGCCGGTCGGGCGCCGGACGAAGCCTATACCGTGCCTGTCCAGGGCCGCAAAATTGACTTCCTCCGATGCCTTCTGAAAATAACCGATGGACAAGGAGGCCGGCTCCCAACCGTAAAAGCGCACCGTGGGCGGCACCTTTCCTTCGCTGTGAGCCGTCAGAATCGCCTCGTCCACTGCCATGTTTACCGCTGGCGGACACTTGCCCGAACGGACAAAGCGCCAGCTTTCCGTATCCTTTTTCATTGCGTATCCTTCCCTTTGACCGCCATCCATTTGGCGTCCTCGAGCCCTTCGACCTGAAAGCTCCGTTCCACGGTACCCGGCTTGTTCGGATCGACAAGCGCCACCGCGCCGTCTTCTCCCAAAGCGACAAACCGGCCGTCCAGCACTCCGATCTGCACCGGACGATGATCCCAGGCCGCATACACCTGACGCCGGGTCTTCACATCCAGAACCGCCAGCGGCTGTTCGATCTCCGCATTTTCTCCGGTGACGTCGTAGCGGGCAATAAAGATTTTCCCCTGACTGGCCGTCAGATCATAAGAGTTCGGCCGGGTATTGGACAAAAATCCGTCAAAAAGCTCATAGGGCACCTGGGCGGGATTGTATCGGTAGATTTTGTTGGACCATTCCGAGCGGTCGCGCTGCGTGATGGCCAGGTACAGCTGGCCGTCAGGGTCCGGCATGACGCGGTCCAGCGGGTACCAGCGGGGCTTCTGGATCAGTGGAGCTTCTTCCCCCGTCCGGATATCGGCCTTGTAGACGTTGGAGGGCACGGTCTTGTTGTTGCCCGTCACCACATATACCTCGTCCCCCCGGCCCTTGACATCCTTGATTCCCCCCGGAATTTCCCATTGCCTGATCCAGCGGTGCTCGGCCAATTGGTAAACGGCGGCTTTGGAATATTTTCCGTCCGGATGCTCGGTCATATCCGCCTCCGCCGAACCCAGGAACAACAGATCCCCCCGCACATACGACCATTGGGGGGCAAAAGGAGCCGCCGTCCGGACAAAATGTCCGGAACCGGCGGGCATGTCATAAAAACCGCGAAACTCCCGGCCCTTCGCATCGGGGCCGGAAACAGTGACAATGGTATGCCTGGAATCCCTGCACATTCCGCTGATCGGCTCCGCAATCCGGTGGAAAGGCCGGGAAACCCCTTCGGAAACGAGCACGCTGTAGATCTGATGCTCATCTGCCACCAGCAGATCCGCAGACACTTCCGCCATTTTCTCCGCATCCGGGTCCACCTTCACCCGTTCCGATGGATCCTCCTCCGCTGCCGCCTTGCAGCCCGCGCAGGCCAGGACAAGCCCCAAAGCCGCCGCCAGCAGCATAGGCAGCCGGCGCCCGCTCTTCCCCATAACCCAAGCTCCCCCTTCTTTCCCATGAAAAAGAAAGCCCCGGCCAAAGCCATCCCGTTCGGGAGAATGCCAACGGCCGAAACATACAAGCAAAACCGTTATCTTCATCATATCACTGCGCCGCGGCAAAAGGAAGACGAACGGCTTTGCTGCACTGCGGGCCGCAGGGGGATCGCCTTTCCCAGGTATCCCTGCCGACGGCCCTGGTCGCTGCCGGCCTGCCGATCCCCTTCTTTTACGTCCGAACCTTCAATCCTCTCAGCCGATTGACCGCGGCGGCCAGTTCAAAAGGCCGCGGCAGAGCCAGGTCCCCCGGGTGTTGTCCGGCGAACGGAGAAATCGCATCCAGCCCTTCTTCGCAGATCAGCCTCGACAGTTGTTCCGCCAGCGCGGCGAGAGGGGTACGTCCGTCGGCTAAACGGGAGCCGAGCAGCCGCAGCCATTCGGCGATTGTCCGGGTCTGGGAAGCATCCACCAGCTGCTCGACCGCCGCAAGATTAATCTCATGATCTCCCAGGACGACGGTACGGATGCCTTTGGCCCCGGTCTTCGCCTTGCGGCCGCGCAGGACGTCGAAGCTTTGGGGAAGCACGGACCTTTGCGTTATCTCGCCAAATCGTTCGCCTCCTTCGGGTGCCCGCAAATTTTCCATTTCCCGGGAAATCGCTTTCGCCTCCTCCGTAACATCCCGGGGCCGGTATTCGTCCATCAGGATCACACGGTCCGCGACCGAAAAATAATCGCCGGAGCCTCCCAGCACGAGAATTGTCGAAACCCCGTACTCTTCGTACAGTTGTCTTGCTTTGTCGACAAAAGGGGTGATTGGTTCCTTCCCTTTGGCTACCAGCCGCTGCATGCGGGCGTCGCGGATCAGAAAGTTGGTGGCGCTTGTGTCCTCGTCCATCAGCAGGAGGCGCGTTCCCATCTCCAGCGCCTCCATGATGCCCGCCGCCTGCGAAGTGCTGCCGCTGGCATCCTCCGTGGAAAAGCTTCCCGTATCCTTGCCGAAGGGCAGGCCGGAGATAAAAGGCGCGAGATTGACCTGCGTGACACTGCGCCCTTCTTCCGCCCGGATTTTCACGGCCGTATCATCGGTGATGACATACTCTCGCCCGTCGCCTTCGATATGGTTGTACACGCCGCGCTCCAGCGCCTTGAGCAGCGTACTCTTGCCGTGATATCCCCCGCCGACGATCAGGGTGATGCCGCCCGGTATGCCCATCCCGCGAAGCGGTTCCCCATGCGGGACGGGTATCGCAATCTCCAGCGACGGCGGCGATTGAAACGGCAGCGCCTGTCCGCCCGGCAGCGGACGGTCGCTGTTTCCGCTTTCCCGCGGAAGGATCGCGCCGTTGGCGACGAAGGCCGCGTATCCGTGCCCGCGCAGGTACTCGCGGATCGCCTGCTGCCGGTCGGCCAGCCGCAGGTGCCGTTCGAGCCGCTCCCGCGGGAAGCGGCGGACGGCCGTTTCGGCAATGCGGGGGACTTCGCCGCACAGCAGCTCCGCCGCTTCCCGGCCAAGGATCGTACGGCCCGCCGCGGGCAGCCCGACCGACAGCCGCAGCTCGACGGCATCCCGGGCGATGCGCACCGCGGTGCGGGCGAGCACCTGCTGGCCCGGCGCGTCAACGGCGATCAGCCCGCTTTTGCCGGAGCCGCCCGGCCGGCCATCGCGGCCGCGGATCGCGCGGGCCGCTTCGCGCGCGAGGAAGTCTTCCGCCGCGATGCGGCGCCAGGGGGAGGAGGTGTACTCCTCCGGAATCTCCGCCTTCTGGCGGGGAAAGACCGCGCGGATCCGCGAAGGGCTCGCGAACGGGTCGCCCTGCACATAATCGATGTGCAGCTGAAATCCCGCGCCGCGATACACTCCGGCGATGTCTTTATAGGCCTTGTAGCCCCGGCCGTGCAGACGTTCCAGCTTCTTTTTCAGTGATTCCATCGTATCCATGATCATTCCCCCTGCGGTTTTCCATACGCTAATGGCTGCATCCGGAATCCGGCCTTGCCGACTGCCGGCCGTCCCTGATGCGTCAGCCCTGCCACTCTTCATTGTGCCCCGATTTCCCCGGGATTGTCCATCCTTTTCCATGCCGGCAAAAACAAAGCTCTCCATTCCCCATCCAGGGGAACGGAGAGTGTGATCAGTAAAGTTCATACCGGGCAATGCGGTCTTTGCCCGCTCCTTGCGCGGACTCGTGTGGCAGCAGGCTGCAGGCGGGTCGGGGCCGGCTTCCCGGGGCAAAAGCGCCAAACGCCGAAATTCCCCGCCCGGAGTTTATCGGGCGGTATCGGATGAACATCCGGGGCCCGGCCCGCTCCCGTTTGCCGGCAACGCCGGTCAGCCGCCGCAGCTGCAGTTCAGCACCGGCTTGCGGGCGGCCAGCGTCTCGTCGAGACGCTTGACGATCGTCGTATACGGCGCGTTTTTCACGTGCTCGGGATTTTCCTCGGCTTCCCCGGCAATCCGGATCATCACATCGATAAACCCGTCCAGCGTCTCCTTGCTTTCCGTTTCGGTCGGCTCGATCATCATGCACTCGTCAACGATCAGCGGAAAATAAATCGTCGGCGGGTGGTAGCCGAAATCCAGCAGCCGCTTTGCAATGTCCAGCGTGCGCACGCCCCGCTTCTTCTGGCGGCTGCCGGAGAGCACGAACTCGTGCTTGCACGGGCGGTTGAACGGCACCTCATAATAGGGGGCCAGCCGCTTCAGCATGTAGTTGGCGTTCAGCACCGCGTTCTCCGACACCCGCTTCAGGCCTTCCGGACCCAATGTGCGGATATAGGTGTAAGCGCGGACGAGTATGCCGAAATTGCCGTAAAACGCCTTGACCCTGCCGATTGATTCGGCACCGCCGAAATCCAGATAGAACGACCCGTCGTCCCGGCGGGCGACAGTCGGCCGGGGCAGGAACGGGGCCAAATGCTCCTTCACACCGACGGGGCCGGCCCCCGGACCGCCTCCGCCGTGCGGAGTGCTCATCGTTTTGTGCAGGTTCAGATGGACCACGTCGAAGCCCATATCTCCCGGCCGGGTAATGCCCATGATCGCGTTGGCGTTGGCTCCGTCATAGTACAGAAGGCCGCCCGCTTCGTGAACGATCCGGGCAATCTCCGTGATGTTTTCCTCAAACAGGCCGAGCGTATTCGGGTTCGTCAGCATCAGCGCCGCAGTCTCCGGCCCCGCGGCCGCCTCCAGGGCAGCCAGGTCCACCAGTCCCCTGCTGTCCGAAGGGATCGTCACGGTTTCAAAGCCTGCCGCCGCGGCGCTGGCCGGGTTGGTCCCATGTGCCGAGTCGGGCACGATCACCTTCGTGCGCTTCTCGCCGCGGCTTTCGTGATAAGCGCGGATCATCATCAGCCCGGTCCATTCCCCGTGGGCGCCGGCGGCCGGCTGCAGGGTGACCCGATCCATCCCGGTAATTTCCGCGAGATCCCGCTGCAGGTTGTAAAGAAGCTCGAGTGCCCCCTGCATCGATTCCTCCGGCTGGTACGGATGGATTTTAGCGAATCCGGGGAACCGGGCCACATCCTCGTTGATTTTCGGGTTATATTTCATCGTGCAGGAACCGAGCGGGTAAAATCCGTTGTCCACGCCGAAGTTTTTCCGCGAAAGGGCAGTGTAATGGCGGATGACGTCCACCTCATACACCTCCGGCAGCTCCGCCGGCCGCTTCCGCAAATACGCTGCCGGCACAAGCGAGTCGTCCTTCTCTTCCGGAACGTCGCATTCCGGCAGCGAATAGGCCGAGCGGCCGGGCCGGCTAAGCTCAAAAATCAGCGGCTGGACCACTGTGCCCGCCGGCCGGTTTTGCTGCGTCTGCTGCGCCGCTTCCTGCGCTGCGCCTGTTGTCTTGTTTCCCGTTACGGTTGTTTCCTTCACAACAATTCCTCCAGTCCGGCGGCGAAGCCGTCAATTTCCTCGCGCGTGCGTTGTTCGGTCACGGCAACGAGCAGGTGCCCCTTCAGCGCCGGATCGTCCCGGCCCAGATCGTAGCCCCCGATGAACCCCCGCTCCAGCAGCTTCCGGTTCAGCTCGGGAATCGAGACATGATCGGGCAGACGAAGCACGAACTCGTTAAAGAACGGCGCCGGGTATGCCAGAGATACGCCCGGCACGGCTGACAGCCTTCTGGCCGCGTAATGCGCCTTCTGCAGGTTCAGCCGGGCCACCTCGCGGATTCCTTCCTTGCCCATCAGCGAAAGGTAAACGGAAGCGCAAAGCGCCAGCAGCGCCTGATTCGAGCAGATGTTCGACGTCGCCTTCTCGCGGCGGATATGCTGCTCGCGGGCCTGCAGCGTCAGCACAAAACCGCGCTTGCCCTCACGGTCCACCGTCTGGCCGACGATGCGCCCGGGCATGCGGCGCGTCCACTTCTCGGCGGCGGCGAAATAGCCGCAGGTAGGCCCGCCGAGCGACGCCGGAATGCCGAGCGGCTGGGCGTCGCCCACGACGATGTCGGCGCCGAGCCGCCCGGGCGCTTCGAGCAGCCCCAGCGACAGCGGGTTGCAGCTGGCGACAAGCAGCCCTCCGGCGGCGTGAATCCGCGGCTCGACCGCGGCGATGTCTTCGATGACGCCGAAGAAATTCGGCGACTGCACAAGCACCGCCGCGGTATCGCCGTCGATGGCCGCCGCCAGCGCGGCCGCCGGGGTGGCGCCGCCTTCGCAGCCGACCTCGACGACCTCGAGGCCGAGCCCTTTGGCCGTTGTGCGCACGATTTCGCGCGCCTCGGGATGAACGCCGGCGGAAAGGACAAGGCGCCTGCGTTTCGTCGCTCCGGCGGCCAGCGCGCCGGCTTCAGCCAGCGCAGTCGCGCCGTCGTACATGGATGCGTTGGCCACGGCCATGCCGGTCAGCTCGCAGATGTACGACTGAAATTCGAAGATGGCCTGCAGTTCCCCCTGGCTAATCTCCGGCTGATACGGCGTATAGGCGGTATAAAACTCCGAACGGGAAATGATATGGTTGACAACCACCGGAAGGTGATGATCATAGATTCCCGCCCCGAGAAAGCAGGCATAGCGGTCAAAATCAGCGTTTTTTCCGGCCAGCCCGCGCATGTAGCGCAGCAGCGCCGGTTCGCTGAGCGCCGGGGATACGTTGAGTTTCCCTTTGAACCGGACGCTTTCCGGGATATCCGCGAACAGATCTTCCAGGGAAGCGGCGCCGATCGCCTGGAGCATCCCGGCGCGATCCTGGTCGGTCAGGGGCAAATAGCGATGCTTGGTCATAACTGATCTCCTTTTCCCATCGTTCAGTTTTTTATCCTGGTCTGTTTGGCGGCGCGCGAATAGAACGGGGTTTTCACCACGCGGGCGCGCAGCCGCTTTCCGCGGATCTCCACTTCCACTTCCGTTCCGGGCGCGGTGTATTCGGCCTCGATCAGGGCCAGGCCGATGTTCGTTTTGAAGGTGGGCGATTGGGTTCCGGTTGTGACCTCGCCGATTTTCCGCCCTTGCGCGAAGACGGGATAATGCGGGCGCGGAATTCCCCGGTCGATCATCTCGATGCCGACCAGGCCCCGCGGGGCGCCGGACTGCTTCTGCTCCGCCAGCACCTCGCGGCCGATGAAATCGCCCTTCTCCGGCTTCACGAACCGGCCGAGTCCCGCCTCAATCGGCGTGATTCCGGCGTTCAGCTCCTGCCCGTAGAGCGGCAGCCGCGCTTCAAAACGCAAGGTGTCCCGGGCGCCGAGTCCGGCCGCGGTTAAGCCGTGCTCCCGTCCGGCTTCCATCAGGGCTTCCCACAAGCGCGGGGCGTCTTCGGCGGCGACATACAGCTCGAAGCCGTCTTCCCCGGTATAGCCTGTACGCGAAACGAGTGCGGAAACGCCGGCCACCTCCGCTTCCGGAACGAAGCGAAAGCTTTTCAATCCGGAGAGGCTGGTGTTGGTCAGCGGCTGGAGAATTGTCTCCGATCGCGGCCCCTGAAGCGCGAGCAGCGCTGTCCGGGAGGAGATGTCCTCGATCGCCACTTCCCCTTCCGCATGCTTGCGCAGCCAGTCCAGATCCTTGTCGGTATTGGCCGCGTTAAGCACGAGCATGAACTCCGCTTCCCCCAGACGGTAGACGAGAATATCGTCCACCACGCCGCCGTCGGGATAGCACATCAGGCTGTACTGCGCCTGACCGATTTCCAGGCCGGCCGCGTCGTTGGTGGTCAGCAGCTGCAGAAACGCCAGGGCATCGCGGCCGGTTACGCGCACCTCGCCCATATGGGAGACATCGAAAAGTCCGGCCTTCTGCCGTACCGCTTCATGCTCCCTGACAATCCCGGAGAATTGAACCGGCAGTTCCCATCCGCCGAAATCGATCGTTTTCGCCCCGTACGCCCCGTACAAGGGATGAAGCGGAGTTTTTTTCAATTGGGTCATCAAGCTCACCTGCTTTCCTTCCGTTGAAAATCCGCCCGGGCGGATTCTCGTACCATCATTTCCATTCCCGCTGCATAAAAAAACAGAGCCAAAGATGCCGCGGATTGCTCCGAGCATGCTTTGCGCTCTGTCCTTCTACCTGAGAGTTGCCTGCATTCCCGCTAAACCAGCGGAACTGAAGTTTCCCCTTGGGTGGCCGGCATTCCCAAACCGTTCAATCCGACGGCGCCGGCACTCTCCAGAGATGCGTCCGGCCAAGGTCCTTTTGCCTGAGAGATTCACCCTGCGGCTTACTCCTTCGGCGCTGTGAATGTGAAAAAAACGAACATTCACAGTCTCTCCCTTCGCCTTCATTCGCCATATTTCCTTTTATGAGCTTTATTATACCAGAATTCGTCCAAAACAAAAGCGAAATTTCTGGGGCTTCCGAATTTTGTTTGAAAGAACCGCGAAATGTCAATACTAGCTTCCATAGTATGCAACAGGAGGAAGCGCCAGATGAGAAAAACGGATGCCCCGGAATTTGCCCGTCCCATTCATGACCGTCTCCTGATGCATTGGGATCGGAGTTTGCTGGAAGAACTGAATTCGCGCGCCGAGCGCAGCGGCCCCTGGGACGACTGGGAGCTGTACCAGCTCGCCTACGAAGCGGAGCAGTCGCGGCTTGTGAAATCGTTTGACGAACTGCAGTGTCTTACCCACCTTCCCCAGTTCGAGCCTTTGCCGCATCAAATTGAAACCGCCCGCAAAGTGTTGAATCAAATGCGCGGTCGCGCCATTCTGGCCGACGAGGTCGGCCTTGGCAAAACGATCGAGGCCGGACTTGTGCTCAAGGAATACATGATCCGCGGACTAGTGCAGAAAGTGCTGATACTCGTCCCCGCTTCCCTGGTGCTGCAGTGGGTGCGCGAGTTGAACCAGAAGTTCGGAATTCCCGCCGTCGCCCAGAAAAAGCACTATATGTGGGAGCAATACGACGTGATTGTGGCTTCGATGGATACGGCCAAACGGGATCCGCATCGGGAAATCGTTCTCCGACAAGATTATGATATGCTGATCATCGATGAAGCGCACAAGCTGAAAAACAAAAAAACGACCAATTACCAGTTTGTCGGATCGCTCCGCAAAAAATACTGCCTGCTGCTGACGGCCACCCCCGTCCAGAACGATCTGAAGGAGCTCTACAATCTGATCACGCTGCTCAAACCCGGCCAGCTCGGGGGCCAGACCAGCTTTCAGACGAATTTTGTCGTCGACAAACGGATTCCCAAGAACGAGGATGTGCTTCAGCAGGAACTGTCCAAGGTGATGATCCGAAACCGGCGCGGAGACGGCAATGTCCGGTTCACGCAAAGATTCGTGAAAAATTTTCTGCTGACGCTTTCTCCTGAGGAACAGGCGTTGTACGACGGCGTCACCCGCTTTGTCAAAACCCGCTATGAGGAGGCCAAGGGGGATCTTGTCAGCATTCTCCCGCTCGTCACTCTGCAGAGGGAAGTTTGCAGCAGCCGTGACGCGGTATTTATCACTCTTGTCAATTTGTTCAAAAAAACCGGGGAAGATTCGCCGGTCCGTCCGAAAATCTGGGAGCTGGTCGAGATGATCCGCGGAATCCGGGCGAATACCAAAGCGGAGAAAGCGATGGAGCTGATCCGCGAGATCAACGACAAGGTCATTATCTTCACGGAATACCGCGCTACGCAGGAGTACCTGCTGAACTATTTCAAGGAGCACCAGCTCATCGCCGTACCTTACCGCGGCGGCATGAACCGCGGCAAAAAGGACTGGATGATGGATCTGTTCCGCGGCCGCGCACAGGTGCTTGTCGCGACCGAAGCCGGCGGCGAGGGCATCAACCTGCAGTTCTGCCATCACATTATCAATTTCGATCTTCCCTGGAATCCGATGCGGGTGGAGCAGCGCATCGGCAGGGTACACCGTCTCGGCCAGACGAACGATGTGCGGATTTACAACCTGTCTACCAAAGGGACTATTGAAGAATATATTTTGTCGCTGCTGCATGAGAAGATCAATATGTTCGAGATGGTGATCGGGGAGCTGGATGCCATCATCGAGCGCTTCGAAAAAACAGCTTCTCTTGAGTCCCATTTGTTCAAAATGATGGTGGAGGCCAAAACCGATGCCGAGATCCGTTCCGGTCTCGACGAACTGGGACAATCGCTTCGCAGCCTGCGCCCGGAAGCCGACCGTGACAAGAACGCAGCCGCAGCGGCTATTCGGAATGCGGCAGCGGGGAAAGCGCAGCTGCAGGCGGAGGGTAGACGATGAACAGCAGGCAGATCCAGAAATTCGTGATGCGCTATCTTGAAGCCGAACAATGCGGAATCATTGAGAAAAGCCCGGCCCACGTAACGGTCAAGCTCTCCCCTGAAGCCGACAAATATTTGACAAACCGCCCTTATTACTGGAGCTTCGTGGAACGGACCGGAGCGGAACCGGAAACGATGACCTTCACCTTCGTCTTCGATGCGAAGAAGCTGGAGGAGCTGGAACCGGCCAAACCTCCGGCGGCGCCCGCCGACAGCATCCTGGGACGCTATTTCGGCGTATCGGTCACGGCCAATCCGGGACGCATTCCGCGGGAGGAGCTCGTCTTCGGAAGCCGCCGCCTGATGCAGATTTTTTCGGCCTGCCGGCAGAAGGGCCGGTTCGTCCAGCTGTTCGAGGAGCCCGGGCAGGCCCGGCTGCGAAGCCTTGTCCCGAACGCTTATTCCTCCTGGCTTTGCGTCAATTACAAGGTGGAATTCGCCTGTGATATGAAACGCGACGAGCTTCATTCCCTCGGGATTGATTTGGGCAGCGGCGAAATTGTCGAGGGATTTCACGAACGCATGAAAAGCCGCAAGCTCACTCCCAGACTGCCGGCCCAGGTTCACCTCACCCGCCACAAGCTGACATTGGCGAAAGCCTTGTCGTTACTCGAGACCCATCTGGAGCGGAAGCTGAAAACGTACGACCATTCCTGGGCGGACGAGGCGCACCGGAGACTGGAGGAGGAAGAGGAACGTATCCGGTCGTATTACGAGGGGCTGCTGGAAAGTATGGAGGAAGAGAAAAAGCAGGAGGTTCAGGACGAATTCGCCAACAGGCTGGAGGAGACCGCCTGGCAGTACCAGCCGCGGATCCTCGCTTCCGTCATCAATTGCGGTTTCTTTCATCTTCACGAGCCGCCATCCGCAGCAGTTGACGAAAGTCGCTAAAAATTCCGTCAAAATCACAAGGAAAAAATGTGGTGCGACAACAGATTATAACATACTTTTCGCGGGAAACCCCCTACAATGAAAGCATACCTCAAGGGGACAACCCCCGGCTTTCGGGAAAGCCCGCTGCCGGGAAGGAGGTGCAATTGGCGATGAAGAGCAAAATCGGCTTGGGAACCGCAATTCTGTTCCTGGCCGCCTGCCTGTGTTTTGTTCATCCCCAGACCATACGCGCTTTGACGAGCGATGCGGCCCCGGTTAAGGAACAAGCTCCCGCTTTGACAATATCCGCCGGGGAAACCGCCGCCGCAGCTTCACCCTCCGGTCCGTCCGCACTGGACGGTACGGTAAGGATATATCTTTCCGTCCTATCCTCCCAACCCGGTTTCGAAGCCTGGAAACAGGCATCCTGGGAATGCCATCCGCTGGGGCCGGGTACCCACGGGTGGATCGTTTTGCTGCACCAGGGCGGCCGCGAAATCGGATACCTGGTGGTCTACGCCGCGAAGGACGGCAGCTATCAGCTGGGAGAATACGGAACCGGCAGCCATCCGCTGTTCAGTCTGGCTGCGCTGTATCAAACTCTGATACAGCTGGAACTCATTGCGGATACTACGACTTATTCCGAATTCGCACAGGATTCGTTCCTGAACAAACAACGCTTATATCCCGACCCCCTGCATGCCGTATGGCGTCTGGCGATCGGGGGAGAGACCGTCTACATCGATGCCAAAACCGGAGAACGCCTTCCGCTACTGGACAGGGACATCCCTTCCGCCGCGGAAGCGGATCCGACAAACGCCGCAGCTTCCGACCGGATTACCGACGCGTGGCAGCGGACCCCGTTCGATCCTTATCTGAACATCAGCTGGCTGGCGGGAGAACCGCTCAAACCGTCCGTTTTTCCTCTGCTGCTGCAAACCTTGAAAAGACCCGAAGGCGTTATTTTCGCCGCGAATCTTTTCCAGGGGCGGGTGATCAAACCGCTTGCCGTTACCGGATACCAATCCTGGGAACGCCGGGGTTTGTTTCTCCGTGTGGAGGACGACGGAAGCCGCTATCTTCCGTGGCGGGTTTTGGCAAGCGGTGGTCAATTCTATCCCATGCTTTTTCCTCCTCTCAAATAGATGAAAGCACCCTCCCGCTTCAGAGGGTGCCTTTTTTTGGCCGGATTGTGCCGGCAGTTATTTTTCGCCTCCCGGGCCTCTCTTCCATCCGTCCAGCCACATGCGCAGGGAGACCGGAAGCATGCCGAACCAGCGGAATGCCCAGGGTTCCCGGGACTTGCCCCGGCCCTCTTGCCTGCGCTGTTTGCGGACTTCCCTGGGCGTATCGATATATTCGGCAATTTGCCTGGTTATGTAAAGAATCAAGTCGTCTCGTTTGGCCATGTTGTTCCCCCCTTGTCCGTGCTTCTCCTGTCAGTTTGTCCAAAAACGGCAGCCGCTAAACCGTTTTCAAGCGGGGCATCCGTCTTCCGTGCGCGGCGGACAGCGCTTGAGGAACGCAAGCGGGAAACTCGCGCGAGGAAAGCCGAGGCCAGGCATCGCGTCCGCTGACGCGGAAGCCGGTGCGGTCGCCATGCGGCAATGCGACGCAAAAACAGCCTCTATTCCGGCTTGATTCCGGGAAAGAGGCTGTTTTGGGGAAACACGGTTTCTTCTATACCGCAGGAGGGTCAGATCTGTTCCGGCGTCTCCAGCCCGATCAGCTTGAGACCCGCACGCAACGTGAGCCGGACGCACTTGACGAGAGCGAGGCGGGCGGCGCGCAGCTCCCGGTCTTCGACCAGAATCGGGCAATCATGATAGAACCGGTTGAAGCTTTGGGACAGGTCAATCAGGTAGCGGCTGATGACCGAAGGCTCAAGCTTTTCCATCGCCTGCTCGATCCGCTCCGGGAACAGGTACAGCTCCTTTAGCACCATCCGCGATGCCGGATCGTCCAGCCGCTCCACGGACAGATTTGCCGGGTCTGAAACGTCTTCCCCGGCTTTGCGCAGAAGGCTGCATGTTCTGGCATGGGTATACTGCACGTACGGTCCCGTCTCGCCGTCAAAGTTCAGCGCCTCCTCCCACGAGAAGACGATATCCTTGATGCGGTTGCCGCTCAAATCGCTGAAAATAACGGCGCCCACTCCAACCTGGCGGGCCACCTCTTCCTTGTTTTCCATCCCCGGGTTTTTGCTTTCGATAATCTCCAGTGTCTTGTCGATCGCCTGGCGGAGCAGCTCCTCCAGCTTGATTACGTTGCCCTTGCGGGTCTGCATCTTGCCGCTTTCCAGGCTGACCCTTCCGAAGGGCACGTGAATCAGGTCCTTGGCCCAGTCATAGCCCATAAGCTCGATGATCTTGAACCACTGCTGAAAATGCAGGCTCTGCGCATAGTCCGTGACATAGATGGCTTTGTCGAAGTCGTAGGTATTCTTGCGGTAAATCGCCGCCGTCACGTCGCGTGTATGGTACAGCGTGCCGCCGTCCTTCTTGATCATGATGGCGGGGGGCATATGAAAGGCATCCAGGCGGACGATCTTCGCACCTTCGTCTTCTTCAAGCAGACCTTTGGCATTCAGCTCGTCCACCACCGCGGCCATCTTGTCGTTATAAAAGCTTTCTCCGGCGTACGAATCAAACCGGACTCCCAGCAGGGAGTAAATTTTCTCGAATTCCTTGAGGCTGATGTCGATAAACCATCTCCACAGCCGCAGCGCCTCTTCGTCCCCCTGCTCCAGCTTGACGAACCAGGCACGGGCCTCGTCCTCCAGCGCCGGATCCTGTTCCGCCTCCTCGTGGACCTTGACATACAGGCGCAGCAGTTCCCCGATTCCTTCCTGCTCGATCTTCTCTTCGCTGCCCCAATGTTTGTATGCGGTAATCAGCTTGCCGAACTGGGTTCCCCAATCGCCGAGATGGTTGATCCCGACGCAGCGGTAGCCCAGATACGAAAAAATGTTGTACAGCGCATTGCCAATGACGGTCGAACGAAGATGACCGATATGGAACGGCTTGGCAATATTCGGTGAAGAATAGTCGATGACGATCGTTTTCCCCTGTCCTGTCGTCTGCGATCCGTACCGCTCTCCCGCCCCGAGGATTTCACCGATCAACGCGCGGGCAAACGGCGCCGGTTCCAAATAAAAATTCAGGTAGCCGGAAACCGCATCCACCTTCTGCACTGCCGGATCGGATGGAAACGCGTTTTTCAGCTCTTCCGCAATTGCCTGGGGCGCTTTCCGCATCGTCTTGCTCAGCTTGAAACAGGGAAGGGAAACATCCCCCATCTCCGGATTCGGCGGATATTCAAGCAGTCCGCAGATCTCCTCCCCATCCATCCCTTGGATCAGCGGTGCAAGCCGCTCCGCAATTTGCTGTTTCACATTCATTCCCGGTCAGGCTCCCTTCAACTCCAGTAATCTGCTCTTGCTACAACAAAGCACCCCGACCGGGGTGCTTGTCCGTTAAGATGAATATAGAAATTATAAGGCTGTAGGCCTTTCAAAGTCAAGTGCGGTGCGGTTTATTGGTTATTATGAAATGCCCGAGCGGCATTATGAAAAAAATAAACAGCGCAGGGCATTTTTTTATGCCGGCGCTGCAACCTTCGCGCGTTGTCCATCGTCTTCTTTAGGGAATGAAAAATTACAGTACCCGCTTGGCTCCAACATAAGAAGAACTCCAGTAGCCGGTGGTCAGGCTGTCGACTTTTACTCCGTGGGAAGTCGTAGCGGAAACGAACTTGCCGTTTCCGACATAAATGCCCACGTGGTCGATGCCTTTGCCCTGGGCGAAAAAAACCAGATCTCCTTCCTGCAGATCGGAAACCGCGCTGCCCTTGCTGTACATCCCGCTGGATGTATGAGGCAGATCAATTCCATATTGGGAAAAAATATAGCTCACAAATCCAGAGCAGTCGAATCCGTTTGGCGAGGTTCCTCCCCAGGCGTAAGGGGTTCCCTCAAACTTGAGGGCCGTCTTCACCAGCTGCTTCTCCTGAGGTTGATCCGCCGGCGCCGGTGTCGGTTCCTTCGGCTTATACCAGGCCGGGGCATGGTATTTGCCGTCCTTGCAGATAATCGCAATATAATTTCTTTGATCCCACTGGGTCATAAGTCCCGTGGTTTCGGTCAAAAAACGCAGAGGAACATACACCGTGCTGTTCTGAAAAAACGGACTCGAGGGCATCGTCCTCCGCTCACCGTTCACGATCGCCGAGGACTGGCCGGTTGTTAAAGTGACAGACGTTTTATCGCCGATCAGCGTCACCCGCACCTGATCGCCTGCCATCCCCCACTCCACTTGAAATCCCAATTTCTCGGCCACGGGACGCAAGGGAACCTGCAGCGACTGATTCCCATCGATAAACGGCCGGGCATCGTGAAACGGGAGCAACGAATCGTTAATTTGAACCTTGGCTTCCTCGGCGGCATAGGTTTTGGCCGGACCCAATGCCGCCCCCGCCATGAATACAGCCGACAAATAGACAATTTTATGTAACGTTCTCAGCTTTCTTTCCTCCTATTCGCCTCCGAGGTTAGTTGTCGGGTTCGGGAAGAGGATTTCCCTAGCTCGCCCGCGCGCAGCAAGCATTCACCCCATAATTCGGTCCCCCGTACCGGACATGTTGTGCGACCGGATTCGGCATCTTTCGTACTGCCATTACTTACCTTAGCACATTCGGCCGGAATGGTTCAATAGGATTATAGAATTATAGACCTGCTCCTAATACCTCCATATATTTCGTCCGCAAGCCGGATTCACGGGCGCTGACGCCCGTTTTTTCGGCAGACGGCCGACAATCCGCCAAAGAAAAGGGCCGGCACGGACAGCATTCGCTGGCACGGCCGGCCTTCTTTGAGGTTACGGGCGGATCGAGCATTTGTTTTTGATAAATTCAATCTGGTTTCGGATCCGGTTCCGCTCTTCTTCATTAACGCGGCCGTTTTCCCGCTCCAGCTGCTCCAGGGCGGCTTGCAGCCCCTGCAAATCCTCCGAAGCCCGGCTGCAGTCATAATCACTTTCCAGGTTGCGCATGCTTTCCACCTCCGGTCAAAATCGGCATTTCAATGAAGGAGCCCTTTCTTAGGGTTCCCGCCGGCATCCGGAATATGTGCCGGGTTCAATGGTTTCGGTAGGTCTGTGATTCGACAGAGATTTCCTCCGGCAGCCGGTCGCTCATCCCGGGTACCTGGCGCGGCCGGAAATCGATGACCTCCGAGGAATAAATGGCAACGCGCATTTGGCCGCCTCCTGAATGGGCGCGGATCAGAACCGGCTGGTTGTACTGATTGCGAAACCGGAAATCCGGCCCTCCCCAGCTTACCGTGGCATCGCGGCCGGGAGGAACATACGGGACATCCCGGCTGTGCGAATACCGCTGGATAATGCTCAGTCCCGCGCGGTCCGCCGCGTTAAAGAGGGTGGAGGATACCTGGCAAATGCCCCCGCCGATTCCTTCCGATAATTCCCCTCTGACGATGACCGGAGCCTGCAGGTACCCTTTTTGTTTTGTGCGCATGCCGACAACCTGGTTGAACGAGAACGATTCTCCTGGAAAAATGACGGTATTGTCTATGGCTTTCGCGGCCAGGGAAATATTGTGCGAGCGGTTTTTGTTGCCAGGGTTATAGTAGGTGACGTACTGGCCGATTTGTTTGACCCGGATATGGGCAAGCAGTTCGCTGTCCACTTTCGGGTAAACCAAGGTGAGCGGCGCATCGATGGAAACGGGTCCGGTCCCGTAATAATACTCTAAAATTTGTTCAGCCAATCTCTTGCGATCCAGCCGTTGCCCGGCCTGCTCCGGTATGATCTCGCCCTGCCCGCCGATCCTGGCATTATGCGGGGCCAGGGAAACCTTGCGGTCGAGGTCCTCCAGCAGTTGGCGTATTTTGTCTTCGTCATAGAGCGGAAAGACAGGACGCGCATAGTCGCTGCGATGAACGGAGGCCAGCGGTTTTCCCCGATATGCAATGTTGAAGCTGTCCGGAAGAGTTGGAACCGTTTGAGTGAACAGCAGCAGGATCTTGATCACGATCATCCCATTCAAATTCGACGCCCCCCGGCGTATGAACTCGTAATAAGAGTACCTTTCCCCGAATTCTTCCGGATTATGAAACCCGTTCGGCCGCCATCGGACAAGCGGTTCGGCCACAGGCGTTACTGCGCCATCTGTTCCGCCACGTACTTCTCGCCCTGCTCCTGGGCCGACCGCAACGCCGAGTTGATGTCTTCGCCCTTCAAAACCATATCTTTCATCGCAGCCTCCAGGTATTTATACAGCTGTGCGTCGTATTCGGAAGCAGGCGATACGGGAGCCGGCTTCACCTTGAAAATGCCGCTCAAATTTTTCCCGTCGTAAATATGCGAATTGGAAGCAAAGTCTTTTTTCAATTCCGGCTTGTTCAGAATGGTCAAGTTTGTGCCCTTGTTCATTTCCGTCTGCGCTTCGTCGCTGAGCGTCGCCAGAATGATCTGATATGCAGCTTCCTTGTTTTTGGTCGTCGGCGGCACCATCAGCTCCTGGAATTCGATCTCCCGGCCATATTCCGGCTTGTCGGAAAATACGGGGTGGGCGGCGATATCCCAGTCAAACTCCTTGCCCTGTTCCTTCAACTGCGGCAGACGGCTGGTAATCGCGGCCAGCCAGGAGGGAAACATGGCCAGCTTCTGATCTTTGATGAAGTAGTCAATGCCGTAAGCGTACTTGTTATTCGGTCCGATGTAGCCGGGAATGCTGTACATCTTTTGCAGCAGGGTAAACATCTTCCTGTAGCCGTCCGAATCTAGCACCGGCTTCCGGGTCTTCTCATCAAATGTCGGCAGCGAATAGCCGCGGCTGAACGTGCGCGCCGTCCCCGGGTCAATGCCGATATATTGAACGCCGCCGTCCGATCGGGTGACTTTCCTGGCCAGCTCGGTAATTTGCTCCCATGTCATGCCGTCCGTTGGATACGGAGCGGCAAATTTATTGAAGATATCTTTGTTGTAAATCAGCACCCCGAAATTCAGCGTGTAAGGAATGCCGTACAGTTCGCCGTTCTTGCCGTACATCTTCACTGCGTTCACCGCTTGCGGCTCGAGACGATTCAGATCGAAGTTGTATTCCTTCACAAAATCGCGCAAATCGCCGGCCACGCCCAGCGGAAGCAGCTCGCTCATATGGTAGTGGGTCGTCGCGATCAAATCCGGGATGTCGCCGGCAGCAATCATCTGGTTCAATGTTGTGCCTTTGATCAGCTCAATTTTGAGGTTCGGGTATTTCTTCAGCACTGCGCCAAAAATCGCGTTCAGATCGTTCTCGTTGTTAATGGCCGCATAGTGCGAATACAGCCGTACCGTTGTCGGTTCCTTGAAAAAGGAAGAAGTATCCGCGGCCGCTACATTCGCTGTTTTCCCGCCATTCGGATCGGCCGCTACGCCGTTGTCGGACGACTTGCCTTCGTCTTTGCCGCCGCAGCCGGACAGCACCAGCATCAATGTCAGGATGGAGCCAAGAGCCATTGTCATCGGTTTTTTCATTTTGTTGACCTCCTCGTATTTGCCTTCCGGTTAAAATGCGACGGCACGCGCGTGCGGTTGATCATGTTGATGGCTGCACGTTCGTCGTCACCGGCCGTTAGCGTGGCGGTCATGCTCACGGAATCTTCCAGCCGGACCGAGCCGTCTGCCATAACCATGAGCAGCGTCTTGATCGAGGATGGGGACGAGACAATTTCTCCGTCGCTGATTTGCAAACCGGAAGGAACGCCCACCGTGCTGAAAAAGTCGCCGTTGACCCCGGCCGCCACCCGCCTGCCCGCGGATTCCTCTTCCTGAATCATGCGGCCAACGGTTTCCTGCACGGACACTTCTCCATGGGAAGAGTAGGCGAAAAGCTGGATATGCGGATTTTTCGGATCTATTTCCAGCATGCGCATCTGCTCCGTTGTGCCGTTTCCGGTCAGCGTCAGCCCGGTAGGCACCACCCCGGGTGCGACTGGGAACGAAACTTCTTCCGCGACGAAAAATTCCGATTCGGGGTCAGCCAGAGCCTCTGCACCGCCGACGGCTGCGGTGAAAGCCGGCAGCAGGCAGACTGGCAAAGCGCAGGTTGCTGCGGCTGCGGCCATTTTTTTTAACATGCAAACACCTCCTGAGTTTTTCCATCAAATTTTCGTAAACATTTCCAAATCAAATTGATTGAATAAATGCGTGACATATAGAACCCTCATGATCGGTAAACTACAACGCGCACGCTTCAGGCAGATTTTTGTGTATCCGCTTACATTTATCGCATATATGCATATGCTTTGATCATGGCCATTCCGTAGTTCATGATGGCCGTACGCGGATACAGCCTTTAACACGTGGCAGATTTTTTGTTTTTCCAGGACTGTTATAACATGGGTAAAGCCTGAACAAAGCTGCTTGTTCAGCACGATCGCGACGCCGATGCCATAGATGAAATTTGAGCCGGTCAGCCCCGATTTCCACAAGCTCCACTCATTGGATCAGCCCAAAGGGAAAAATCAGCCGCAGCACTTTATGCTGGTTGATCGAATTCAGCAATTTAGGACTCGTTATTTTTGGCAACGGCAGGGGCGGCAGGCGCCTCCTTCTTTCCCATCATGCGAGGCGTTTCCAAATTCAACGCCTTTTCCACCCAAGGGAGCGTCTTGCGGAAGGCGCGAATTTCCTGGAACGTCAGCTTCCATTGCCGGAATAAGGTTCGCAAGCTTCGCCCGGCATAAAAATAAGCCGGCATATTCAACCTCTTCATGATGTATTTCATGCGGCGAATGTGAAAGGAGTTGGATACGAGCAAACAGCTCCGAAGTCCGTATTGCCGCAGCAATATCCCGCAGTTGACGATGTTGTGCACGGTATTCCGCGATTGATTTTCCAGCAAAATCCGCTCCTCGGTGACGCCGCGTCCGATCAGGTAATCGCGCATAATTTCCGCCTCCGTTCGCTGAGAAGCGACAGCCCCGCCGGATAAGATCACATACCGGAAGCTGCAGCTTTCCAGCAGCCGCAACGCCGTATCGAGCCGTTCCTGCAGCAGGGGAGGAATTTCCCCCCCGTCGCAGCGGTAGCCAAGCACAATCAGCGCGTCCGCACTTCTGCGCTGTACGGATGCGGTATGCATCCAGACAAAATAAACGAGCGGCGAAACGACGATCACCCCCAAAACCCCAAGTAAAACGATTAGCATGATCCCGTTAGTCCCTTCATGGTCGATTAATAAATCAATTTGATTGATTAATATAATATTACCCAAAACCTTTTTCTTTTTCAATCATTAAATGTCCGTGATATTTGTCATCAAGGCCTTTCATTTTGGATGATCGGTCTTGCGTTAATGGTCGTCCTGAGCCTGCTTCCGATTGGACTCATGCAGACATGGGCGAGCGTCCGGCACGGCATGTGGTACGCCCGGTCTGCGGAATTTATGGCGACAGACACAGTTCATACCTTTGTCTGGCTGCGCATTATCGGCGACACCTTATTCGCGATCGGCGCGTTATGCCTCGGCTGGTTCATTCTGGGCCTGAAAACAGGCTGGTCGCTTACGGATAAACGATTGCCGTATGCCGAAAGCGAAGCGTCAAAGTAAACCGGTCCGCCGGCTGCCGATGTCACCGGTCTCCAGTAACCCCGGAACGTTTTCAAAATTGTCCCAACCTGCGGCATTTTGTGTGACAGATGTCATACTTCAATCTTCCGCCTTTGTCTATAGTAAGGAAGACACGTCGGTACAGGAGGGAAACGCAGATGGAGAAAGCAGGACAAACGGGATCGGTGCATAATACGGATTGCTTTTCTGAAGGAAACCTTTCCAGGCTCAAGGAAATCATGTATGTGGGCCATTTTCCCGCGGGTGCCCAATTATATTGGGAAGGCGATCCTGCGGATAAGCTGTACTTCCTTTATAAAGGAAAGGTACGAATCACCAAATCGACGAATGACGGGAAGCAATTGATTATTTACATGCATCAGGAAGGGGATATGTTTGGACAGGTCGATTCTGTGGACGGTTCCAGCCACTCTTTTGGCGCAGAAGTCATGGAAGACGCCACCGTTGGCATCGTGCAGCAAAAAGACCTGGAAATGCTGCTGTGGCGACATGGGGATCTGGCCGTGGAGTTCATGAGGTGGATGGGACTTATGCATCGGCTGACACAGACCAAATTTCGCGATTTGATGTTGTTCGGCAAACCCGGGGCCCTATGTTCGCTGCTGATTCGGTTAGGAAATACGTATGGAAGCGAGGAAGAAGAAGGCATTCTCATTACCAAAAAATTGACCAATTCCGAACTTGCGAGCATGATCGGGACGACGCGGGAAAGTGTAAACCGCATCCTCGGGGATTTGAAAAAAGCGGGGGCCATCTCATACGAACACGGGCATATCGTCATCCGCGACATCCTATATCTGCGCGATATTTGCCACTGCGAGAACTGCCACAAAGATATTTGCCGAATTTGATAATCGGAAACTGAACCTCGGCTGGTATTTGCCCATATCCGTGATTTTCCGGAAGTACGGAAAAAAAGTCCATGCTTCGCTGCTTTATGGCAACGAAACATGGACTTTTTATCTTCATGGTGCTATGGAACCGAACCGGATCGGCCGTAGCGCCTTGTCCCATTCTGCCGTTCCTAATGAACAGCCTTTGATTCCCTCCGCGCTTTATGGCTCATCGCAGACGATTCGGCATAAGATCTGCCCGTTTTCAGGCCGAGTACGAAAATCGCGATTCCTATCACGCCGGCGGCAAAAATGGTGTCGCCAACCGCCCGAATCCATACGAGCTTCTGCAGCAGCGGCTGGTGCAAAAATTCAGCGGAGCGCGCATACCACATGCCGTGCTCCATGCTGGCCACGGTTTGCAAAATACCTACCGGAAGCAAACTCATAAGACCCATGAGCAGCAACCCGATGTTCAGCGACCAGAACGAAAAGTTCAGCAGTTTCGTTTTCCAGGGACGTTCCCCGCTCAGGCCGCGCAGGCAGAACATCATGAGTCCGATACCGAGCATTCCGTATACTCCGAACAAAGCGAGGTGCCCGTGCAACGGTGTCGTATTGAGACCCTGCATATAGTAGAGCGCGATCGGCGGATTGATCAAAAACCCGAATATTCCTGCGCCGAGCAAATTCCAGAACGATACGGCGACGAAGAAATAGATCGGCCACCGGTATCTCGCCACCCAAGCCTTCGCCCGGCCGTGGCGCAAATTTTCGTAGGCCTCAAACCCGATGAGGAGCAGCGGGACAACCTCCAATGCGCTGAATACAGCCCCGAACACCAGTACGCCTGTCGGTGTTCCGGCAAAGTACAGATGGTGAAACGTCCCGATGATTCCCCCGAACAAAAAGATAATGGTCGAGAACAGGACGTTCGCTGTCGCGGAAGCTACCTTGATGAGACCCATCCGCGAGAACAGGAAGGCGATCAGAACGGAAGCGAATACTTCGAAAAATCCTTCCACCCACAGGTGCACAATCCACCACCGCCAATAGGTTACGATCGACAGATGGGTATTTTGTCCCCACATCAGTCCCGGGACATAAAATACCGGAATGGCGACTGAAGCGATCAGGAACAAAATGAGCAAATGCCGACCTTCGCTTTTTCGTTTCAATGCCGGCCAAAGAGCCCGGGCCATCAGGAAGAACCAGAGGAACAATCCAATACACAACAATATTTGCCAGAGACGTCCCAGATCCACATATTCAAATCCTTGATGGCCAAAATAAAAGTTGCTGGTCAAATTGGTGATATAGCCTTTGATTGCGGCCCATTGTCCGGCCATCGATCCGACCACGACAAGAAGGACCGCGCCGAACAGAAAATTGACGCCAAGCCGCTGGTATTTCGGTTCTTGTCCGGAAATGGCGGGACCGATGTAAAGCCCTGCCGCAAGCCACGCTGTGGCGATCCAGAAGACGGCCAGTTGGGTATGCCATGTTCGCGTGACGGAATACGGGAACCATTCGGCCAGCGGAATGCCGTAAAATCCGTTGCCTTCGACTCCGTAATGCGCCGTAATGGCGCCAAGTCCGACCTGCACAACGATAAGCGCCGTCACAACCCAGAAATATTTCAAAGTGGCGCGCATGGATGGGGTCGTTTTGATCTTGAGCAGCGGATCCTTGTCGGGCACTGCGGCGAAATCCGCATGCTCCTCCTTTCCTTTCTGAACCGCGAAATACCAAGCCAGCGCACCAACGCCCGCAATCAGCAGAATGACGCTGACAATCGACCAAATGACCGAACTGCTGGTCGGCGCGTTGTCAATGAGCGGCTCTCCGGGCCAGTTGTTCGTATAGGTGATATCCTGTCCCGGACGATTCGTCGATGTAGACCAGGCTGCCCAGAAGAAAAATGCCCCGAGTTTGTCCCGGTCCTCTGCATTCTTGATCGTATCCGCCGGAATGGCAATCTCTTCCCGGTACGAATCCAGACTCGGGTCGTCGCCAAACAACTTGCTGTAATAATCAACAAGCTGCCGGGTTACAGCCGCCCGGTCTTCGGATAAAACAACCGCCCCGGTCTTCGGATCATACGTATTGGTGCGAATCTCCTGCTTCAGTTTGGCTTTAAGTCCGGCTTTCTTCACTTCATCCAACTGATCGTATGTTTTCCCGTATGTTTTGTCCGCCCATGCATCGAGCAGCAAAGTTAATTCGCGATGCAGGAAGTCAGCGCTCCAGTCGGGTGCGACATAAGCGCCATGCCCCCATACGCTGCCGACTTCCTGTCCGCCCATGCGCTGCCAGATATTTTGTCCGTCTTCAATGTCCTGCTTCGTGAAAATGACCTGACCGTCGGTCGTCACCACTTTATCCGGAATGGGCGGCTTTACTTGATAGATCTCGCCGCCGTAATAAAGCAAAACCGCAAACGATGCAAAAAACACCAATGCCAATGTAATCCACAGTTTTTTGTATGACATGTCATCACCGCCTGATTCTGTTTGATTGTTAGCCAGCTGATTGATCGGGAACCGTTCCCGCCGCACATGCCTGCGAAAAATCCGGCCGGGCCGGGCGAAGCGTTTTACAGCAATCTGCTGCCCGTCTCCTGCACGGGCGCGAGTCGTTTCCGGGTTACCCGATGCGGATTCAGCCGGAAGCGATTTTCCTTTATGGGTAACGGCATTTCATCCATGACTTTCCTCCTTCCTTGTCGACCGGCAACTGGCCACATTATAAAAAAGCCCCGGTTGGCAAACTGTGATTGCCATCACGATTCAGGTTTTTTCCTGCCGTTTATGACATTTTCTTGACAAGGCTGAAGCGGGCCGGATGGTTCGTCCGACGGACTTTTCACCCCCCGCTCCGTTTGACGAAGAGGGAACTTGGCAGTAAAGTGGAAGAAGATATGCGGATGGGAGGTTCGAAAAATGAAGACAATTGGGCTCCTCGGGGGCATGAGCTGGCCGTCAACGATTGAATATTATCGAATCATCAATGAGGAAGTGACGCGGCGACGGGGTGGATTGCATTCTGCGAGGATTTTGCTGTATAGTGTCGATTTTGGCGAAATCGAGAGGATGCAGCGCCTCGGTCAGTGGGAAGCCGCCGGTGAACGGCTGGCTGAAGCGGCCCGGGCTCTGGAACGGGCCGGTGCCGATTTTCTGCTGATTTGTGCGGGCACGATGCACAAAGTGGCACAATCTGTACGGCAGGCTATTCGCATTCCCCTGGTACATGTAGCCGATGTGACCGCCGAAAAGATCCGGTCCGCCGGCCTGCACTGCGTCGGACTGCTGGGAACACGATATACGATGGAGCAGGATTTTTTGAAGCGGCGATTTTCCGAATCCGGATTGAATATTGTGATCCCCAGGGAAGAAGAGCGAAAAATGGTACACCGGATCATTTTCGAAGAGCTGTGTAAAGGCGTTTTTTTACCCCATTCCCGAAGCCTGATGAGCGATATTATGAGTCGAATGGCTGATCGAGGGGCAGAAGGGGTCATATTGGGCTGCACGGAGATCTCGCTGTTGGTGCCTCCCCAAGACGCCCCTCTTCCGGTATTCGATACCACGGTCATTCATGCGGTCAGTGCCGCTGAAATGGCTTTGGAGGCGGATTTTCAGGGAGATCGGCCCCGCTGAAAAAAAAGATCTTGTCCTGCTTCCATACAAAACAATACCCCCCTTGATCCCCGGCAGAAACAAGGGACAAGGGGGTCCATTCAAATGGCGTAAACTATCAAAACAGTACAAGCGACCAGCACAGAGTAGGCAATTTCCAGCATCCCGCTATGCTTCACGCTCAATTTCGTACGCGGGGACAGGATGGCCCGAATGAGCAGAACCGCGAGCGGCACCAACAAACCGGGCGGGTACCATACGGCCGCCGCGGCGAGCAAAGCCAGATGATATCCAACGGAGAACCAGTAATATTTCACATTATGTTTTTCACGGATCATCGTTTTCACGTAGAACACCGTCCCCGTGAAATACAGTACGCTAAACCCGAACAGCTCCGCTGCGAGCTTCCAATCGCTGCCTCCTCCCACCTGATACGCGACAAACACCATCAAACTGAACTGCAAGACTGCGGCCAGATCGTTGACCAGGGAACGTTCCCGATTGCGCCGGGCATAATATCCGTTTACCAGGAATAATGGGATGAACATCAAGGCCATCCAGATCAACGAAGGACGTAAAGCAAACAAGGCCGCGCCGGTCGGAAGCAGCAAACTTCCATAGATGATCAGCGGTTTTCCGTAAATTCGCCGTTTCTTCGTCCGAATCCACTGCAACAGCGGATATGAAAACAAGTATACGAGCACCCAGCCGAAAAACAACAGCGCATGCAACGGTACTGGTCTTGCCGCAAACATGCCGAACAAAAACGGAATGATCAGCATGGCCCATGCGCCGTGCTGGCCCGGAATATACCCTTTTTTCATCCCGATCCCTCTCTCTCGTTCCGGATTCCAATCCATACAAACTTCCGTATCAAATTGCAGAAATCGCTATCCCCCTTCGCTGTATTGGCGATTTTCCCCTGCCGGTCGCCGGTACAGATTCCGCCGGGTGCGCAATGCTGCTGTAAACCAGTTTACCTCTGTCTGTCTCTGGAGAATGTGAGCGACGTCACACTCATTGCTTCCTCCGCCGTTTCTTCCGAAGACTGCCTGTTTCAGACACAAAAAAACCCCAGTATTACCTGAGGTTTAATTGCGGGTATGATGCGGTCGAGAGGACTCGAACCTCCACGGCTGTTACACCACTAGAACCTGAATCTAGCGCGTCTGCCAATTCCGCCACGACCGCCCGATGAATTTTTCATTTCCCAAACGGACAAGATGTATCTTACCATGACCCGAGGGAAAGAGTCAAGCTGGACATCAAAAAATTTTTTTCAAGTTCCGGTTTCCCTCGCCGAGGGTTCCTCTTTGGAAGGGCCCATGCTATAATGACACATGAAGTATACGGAATCCGGGAGGGATCGGGTTTGCGCAAAAACATTCTGACTGATCTGGGAAAAAATCTTTTATTTTTGATGGCCGCCGATGCCTTCCTGCTTGTGATGCTTTGCCTTGGCGACGGACTGCATCTGGTCTCCAGCGCCAAGTATTACATCTGGATGATCGTTCCGCTGTTTGGCTTCGGCACGATCTACGTAGTCGTCAGCACGCTTTACCGCCATCTGCTCCGGAAGGCTCCGGAAGGCGGCAGTTGATTCGAATGTCCCCTGGGCCCGGTTCCAATCCATGGAGCCGGGCCTTGAATATGATCGGGGTGACCGGCGTCGCGGTTTGCGCATAACGGAGGATGGACGGTATTCATATGGCGGTACCCGCCGAAACCGGTCCCCGGATATTCGAATTCAAGGGTCGGGACGGTTCCCGGGAACCTGCATTGCAAGCTTGCGCCGGCTATGCCCGGATCTCCGGCTTGCGTCGCTCCGCCCTTCCTTATAATCTCTCCAGCAGCTCGGACGTTTCCGGACGGGCATCGGAGAAGGGCTGATAGATGTACCCCCGGCTCAGCTTGACCAGCCTGCGGTTCCGCTTGCGGATCAGCACCTCTCTATCGTCCCAGGCTACGACAATGCCCTTGATATCGTTTGCGGGATCAATATCCCGAATGACCCGAAGCAAGACACCCTCCTGCCGAAAGCGTTCCAGTTCCTCCTCGCTAATCACCGTGACCACCTCCACTTCCAGTCCATCACGCGCAGGTCCGGCGTATTGAAAACGGGCCCCGCCTGAGCGCGGAACCCGTTATTGCCGCAGGTTAACCTACGTGTTCTTTGGAATCGCTCCTCCAATGATCCAGTACCTTGGACGACATGACCTTGTTTTCAATATATTGGACCTGCCGCTCCGAAAATTGTTGCTTCCAATCTATGGAGAGTTCTCCGCACAGCTTGACGACTGTCAGGAGTTCAGACCAGGCTACATATCGCTTGTACCAGAAAAATTGAGGATGTTCTACCATATAGGGATAAAGATCATCAAAATCAGTATGCTTGCAATCGAGCGCCCGCTCGAAATGGAGCTTGGCCTCGGCAAGCTTCGCCATGAAAAAGTCTACCGGCACGTTGGTATTCCCCATCAATCCCTGCCTCCTCTCTTCCGCTATTCCTCATTATATCGGAAAAAGACATACCGGAAAAGAAGAAAACGACTTGAAAATGTTTGAAAACCATCCTGATTTGACTACAGGAATTGGATCGACCCGCCATTCAGGCCGGCGATCCTAACTAGCGATTCCAGGCGGATTCCCTGCTCGCGGATGGCCGCCGCTCCGGATTGGAACGTTTTTTCGACAACTACGCCGACCCCGGCCAACCGGGCTCCGGACTTTCCGACAATGCGGATCAGCCCTCTCGCCGCATCGCCGTTGGCGATAATATCATCGACAATCAACACACGGTCGGCAGGCGTCAGAAACTTTCGCGATATGACGATATCCGTGACCATTCCTTTGGTAAAAGAGGGCACCCGTTCGCAGAGCGCATCCGGATCGGTCGTCAAGGTTTTTTTGCGCCGGGCAAAAACCATCGGCACCCTCAGCTCGTACGCTGTGGCCATCGCCGCCGGAATTCCCGACGCCTCAATCGTCAAAACCTTCGTAACGGGTTCGCCCCGAAACCGTCCGGCAAATTCTTTGCCCATCTCCATAACCAGCTCCGGATCAATCTGATGGTTGATGACGGCATCCAGGTTCAAGACCTGATCGGAAAGCACGATTCCTGCTTGCAAGATTTGCTGCTTCAGCCGTTCCATTGTTTCACCCCCTGACCGTCTTCCTTATCCGGATTGTCCGGTTGTTTGACGATAACTTATCATAACCCGGGAACACCTTGCAAGTCCATGAAGAGGTTTTTGCGGTCCTTTGAAACTTTTGGGACATTTGCTCCGTCTAAATCATTAGGAAAACGAAACAAGGCTGTCTCCCGGCACGAGCCGCCGATATTGAATCCGATCGGAATCCGTTTGCTTCGCCAGACGGCCGCTTTCCGGCCGATTTCGGCTTTGTGCCGGGGCATGGGTGCGGATATGATGAGTATGCCGCCTCGCAGGAAAGGGAGGATTGTCATGAAAGCTTTAAACAAAATTCGTCTCGGGACCGCTGCGGTTCCGCTCATGGCCCTCTGCGTTCTGGCCGCCGGGTGCCAGCCCGGAGAGGATGCTGCCCGGCATCCCGTGAAGACGAGCGGTGTATCCTCCGAATTCTCTGCCGGTGCGGACACCGAAGGGCAGCTCATCGATCCTTTGGCAGCCGGAACGAAAGGCGAAACGGAGACGACCCCCCCCGTATCCAGGGAGAAGGATCATGCAACCGCCGCCGCCTCGGATGAGACGCAGAAGGCACCGCAACCGGAACCCCGGCCCGAACCCGCGGACGCGAAGACGGAAACTGCGGACTTCAACCGCGGCCGGCCCGCCTTGTTCGGTATCCATATCGGCGACAGCAGGGCATCCGTGGCCGACAAGTTCGGGAAACCGCGGAACGAGTACCGGATGGAGGATGAACAAAACCCGCTGACGGTATACGAATATGATGGATTTTCCGTCGGGTTCACTTCCGCCGGAAAGACGGAATTTGTCACCGTTCAATCGGATCAAGCCGATCCCGGGCTGGAAGGAATCCGGATCGGGGATACGGCGGATCAGGCCGCCAAGTCACTGGGCAGGCCGGACACGGATACGGGTTACGTCATAACCTATAAAACGAAAGCCGAAACCTTGAAACTCGACGTCGATCCGAAAACCCGGGTAATCCGGTCCATTAAATTGTTCGCCAGTTCCTGAAAAAAGTTCCTGAAAAAAAGAAGACAGAACCGCCTGTCTTCTTTTTCATAAAAAAACAGCCGGCGAAAGAACACCGCTCTCCTTCGTGTGATCATGATTGCCTAGCAGGATCACCGTGATTCGCTCCCGGGGATATTGGCGAAACCGGCACCAATATCCCGGCAGCCAGCCGTCGTGACCGCGGCTGCCCTCGTAAATCGACCAGCCGTAGCCGTAGCTGCGCTGCGGACTGACCGACGCATGGGGGGTAAACATGAGACGAAGCGTTTCCTCCCGCAAAATCTCCTCCGAATCAAGTGAACGGCTCCATTTCAGCAAATCTTCGGCGGTCGAAACCATATGGCCGGAGGCCCTGAAATTTTCAATCCGGAAATACGCGGCCTTGACAAGCCTGCCCGTTTGTTCTTCTCTGCTGTAACCGGAAGCCAGACCTTGGATCACGCTCCGGTCATCTCCGAAATCTGTATCGGACATCCCGAGCGGGCCAAAAATGTGCTCCCGCACAAATTGCTCATAAGATATGCCGGCGAGCCGCTCTATGATCAAGCCAAGCAGGTTATAGCCGGTGTTGGAGTACCTCCAGCCGGTACCCGGCTCGAAATCGGGCGGCAAATCCCGGATGAGTTCCAGAATGCGCAAGCCTTGGTACAAGACCATCTGATATTGCTCCGCAAAGCCGGGAAGCGTCTCGAAATCGGGGATTCCCGAAGTGTGCGTCAGCAGCTGATGGACTGTAATCCGTTCATCGATCCAGCCAAGCTCCGGAAGATAACGCCGGGCCGGCTGATGGAGCTCCAGCTTGCCTTGTTCCAGCAGGATCAGCGCCGCCATCGCCGTAACCGGCTTCGTCAAAGAAGCCGTATAAAATTTCGTATCCGGCCGGTTGGGAACACCATGCTCGAAGCTGGCCATTCCGTAAGCCTGCAGGAACAAAATCTCCTCCGCCCGGGCGGCCAGAATGACGCCGCTATACTTCTGTTCTGCGGCAAAAGCGGCAAAATGCCCGGCGACAGAACTGGTCGGCAACCCGATTCCCCTCCCTTCCTTTTCCTTCCCTCACCGCAATCACGGAGTTGTCCCGCCCTTGCGGAAGCGAAAATACAAATAGGCTCCCAACGCGGCCAAAATCAGCACAACAAGGATGGCTTCACCCAGGTAATGGTGAAGGATTCCCAGAATAGCCTCCCAATTCTCCCCGATAAAACGTCCGATCGTCAGGAACACAAGACACCAGACAAACGCACCTGAACCGGCGAACAACAAATACCGCCATAGAGGGACACCGCTGATCCCGGCCAGATAGCATGTAAAATGGCGAACCCCCGGCACGAAATAGCCAAAGCTGACGGTCCAAAGCCCATACCGGCAAAACCAGTGCTCCGCCTTGCCCAACTTGCCTGGAGACAGCTTGACCCATTTGCCGACCGCATACAAAAACGGTTTTCCCACCTTCTTGCCCAGCGTATAGCTGACCAGCATTCCGGTCATGGCGCCGAAAAAACTGACCGCCAGCGCTCCGGGAAACGACAAAGGCCCGTAGGTAGTGAGCGAACCTACGATTGTCATCAGCGTTTCGTCCGGAACGGGAAGGCCCACAATGCCCAGGGCAAGCAGGGCAAATAACGCAACATAACCATACTGGCCGATCAAATCGATCATCGTCTGCTCCACAAAGCCACACTCCAAATGATGTAATAGAAGACCTGCAATACCATTCATTGGTTAGCTGTTATCTATCCGGAACCGCCCGGATCCCAGGAAGCTGTCATGGACCTGTCCGCGGGCACATACCTTGTACATAGACGGGAGTCATTGTGAAGTCAGCCCTGAATGGCATATCAAGGATGAGCAACCGGGAGGTACCGAATGAAAAAATGGGGAATGATCCTGCAGGTTGGATTTACGTACATCGGCACCATTGTCGGGGCCGGTTTTGCAACGGGGCAGGAAATACTGCAATTTTTCTCCCAATACGGCAGGATGGCCTTGTGGACGATTGCCGCTGCGGCCGTGCTGTTCGCCTGGCTGGGCATGAAGCTGCTGCTATTGTCCCATGAGGTCGGGGCAAGATCCTATGAAGATCTGAACCGGTATTTGTTCGGCAGCCGGATCGGCCAATGGGTCAGTCTCTTCACTCTGGTGATTCTGTTCGGATCGACTACCGTGATGCTGGCTGGTGCGGGATCGATTTTCTCCGAGCAGTTTCGCTTTTCCTACCAGGCCGGACTTTGGGTCACGCTGCTCCTGTCGTATTTCGTAATCATCCGGGGCATTCACGCCATCCTCGGCGTCAATTCCCTGGTCGTCCCCGTCATGTTCGTCATGACCGCATGGGTGCTTCGGGAAACTTTGCAGCACCCGGAAGCCGGCGGATGGCTGCACGGAACCCCGGAGATCCCGCTGCTGCGGATCTGGGCGGCTCCGCTGCTATATTGCGCGTACAACCTTTCCATGGCGCAAGCGGTCCTTGTTCCGCTCGGCGGGAGCATCAAAGACCGCAGCATCCTCCGCCTGGGAGGACTTGTCGGGGGGATCGGCATCGGCATTATGCTCCTGACCTGCCATATTGTTCTGTCCTCCTACATGCCGGAAATTTCCCGATTTGAAATCCCGATGGGCCAAATTGTACAGTCGATCGGCAAAAGCATGAATTTCCTGTTCCTGATCGTCATTTTCGGCGAGATCCTGACGACATACATCGCAAATGTCTACGGACTGAGCCTGCAAATCTGCCAGCGTACCGGTTTCAAAGTAAAACCGGTCGTATCGGCCATTCTCATCCTGACCTACCTGATCAGCCAGTTCGGTTTCAGCAACCTGCTCTCAACGCTGTATCCCCTCTTTGGACTCATCAGCACGGTCTGGTTCGGCATGATCATCTGGAAGCGGCGATTCCAGTGATGCCCGGGTGTACAATAGCGCGGTCTGGCGGACCAGCATAAACAGGATTCCGGTGAGAACGAATACAAAACCGCACAGCGTGTATCCGAAACGGTAGGCGGGAAACTCGGCGCGATCCCGCCAAACGGCGATCAAATCGGTAAACAGAAACAGCAGGCCGATTGTCAAAAGCAAGAGCAAGGCCCCGTCAAATACCGACCAGCGGGCAAAATATTTCGCGGCCCAATATGCCGCATCCCTGGGGTTCGCGCCCGGGCGCGCCCTCCCGCGGCCTTTTTTCCATGCGGAATAAATGCTTCCGGCGGTCAGGAATGCGGCGGCGGCAACAAACAGCCCGGTCAGGATGCCGGCTGCCGCCAAAATGAGAAGCAGCATTGGAATGACACCTCAACATCACGTTGTATTGAAGGACATTAGAAGCGCGCAGGCCAGCGCACCGAACAAAATTAGGCAGACCGCCGGCAATATCCATAAGAGAAGAAGAATCCGTCCCGCCGGGATCCAGGGCAGCGGGCGCCAAACCCAGCTGCGGAGAAATGCTTCCAGCCGGGAATCCGGAGGACGGACTCGCCCGCCAGTCTGCAGACCGGCGGCCGGCTTCTCCTTGCAGTGGATGACCCCCTTTTTCCAGCCGGTCTGATAAGTAAGCTCCCTTTCCTTCTTCCCGCAGGGGGTAGGTTTGTCCATCCTGGCACCTCGCAAGTTTCTCTCTATATACTATAGTATTCGAACCTCTTTGCAAAAAGCAATCCGGGATTTCAGGCCGTCCGCAGGCGCCATCCGCAAATTTAGGATATAATGGGAATGAATCATTGATTGGAATGCTTGATGGGAGGTTTTGCCGATGACAAAAACCGCAGTTGTTACAGGCGGGGCCCAGGGCATTGGACGAGCCATCGCCCTGCTGTTCGCCAAAGAAGGCTATCTGGTTTCCATCGCGGATACGGACAAGGAAGCCGGATTTGAAGTCATTCAACAGATTCGGCAGAACGGCGGCAAAGCGATGTATATGTGTGTGGACGTGGCCGATTCGGAGGAGGTCGAACGCTGGATTCGGCTGACGGTGGAAGATTTCGGCCGGCTCGACGTACTGGTCAACAATGCCGGCATCAGCCGGAATGCGCCGATGCTGGAGCTGGCGCTCGAAGATTTCGACCGGGTGCTGAACGTGAACCTGCGCGGGACCTTCATCGCTTCCCAGCTGGCAGCAAGACAGATGAAAGCGCAGGGCGGCGGGGCGATTGTCAATCTTGCCTCCACCCGGGCTCTCATGTCCGAACCGGGAACCGAAGCCTATTCCGCCTCCAAAGGCGGTATCGTGGCTTTAACCCATGCCATGGCCATCAGTCTCGGCCCGTACGGAATTCGGGTAAACGCCATCAGCCCCGGCTGGATTGAGACCAGGGACTGGCAATACTCCAAACGGGCCTCCGTACCGCTCCACAGCGAACGGGACCGTCTGCAGCACCCGGTGGGCCGCGTAGGGCGGCCGGACGATATCGCCCAGGCCTGCCTCTATCTGGCGGGGCCGAAAGCCGGCTTCATCACCGGGCAAAACTTGGTCATTGACGGCGGAATGACCGTCAAGATGATTTACGAAGAATGACCTTGACGAAACCGGAGAAGCCTCCTATAGTTTAGGAAAGCGCTGTGGCAATTCGCCAGCCGCATAGGAAACGGACACGACGAAGGAGGCTTCCCAGACATGTGGCTTCTATATGCGGCATTGGCCGCGGTATGCTTCGGAATCCGCGGGATTCTCTACCAACGGACTTCCAAAATGCCGGTGGACCGGAATACGGTACTGTTCGGAGTGTATATATGCGGGGCTTTCGCCGCCCTGCTCCTGAATCTGGTCTTCCGGCAGCCGTGGACCCCTGGAGCCTGGGTGGGCGTCCTGATGGGCGTCTTTTCTTTTGCCTCGAACGCAGCGATGTACAAGGGCTTCTCGGTAGGCAAAGCGTCCCTGGTCGCCATCTTTACCGGCCTCGCGCCGGCCGTATCGGCAGGCCTGGCCTATCTGCGCTGGGGCGAGACGTTGTCGGCCGCGCAGGGAGCGGCGTTCGCCGTTATTTTGGCCGGCATTGTCATGATCCGCTACTCGAACGACCTTTCCTGGCGCCGTCTGCAGGGCGTGCAATGGGCGCTTCTGGCCATGCTGTTCTTCGGCATAACAGATGTCTGCACCAAACAGGCTACCCTGTGGAATGGGCAGACGCTTCCCTCCCTGGGCGTCATGTATGTCACCGGCAGTATCCTCTTCGGAGTGCTGGCGGCAAGCGGCAGGGCCCGGACGCGCAAAACCGCGCTTTCCTCCGCCGCCTCTGCTAATGCCGGAGACGGCGGAGGAGAAGCCGCGGCCGCCGCCTCCATTCCTGAAACAGGATACCCTCCCGCCGGTTCCGCCGCGAACCGGCCCGGAATGGGCGAAAATCCGGGGACCGGACACGGGGAAACGGCGGCGGCCGCAGAAACCGGCCCCGCCCGGCCGAAGCCGTGGAAGGTCATGCCGACCCTCTTGTGGGGGATGGTCGTGGGAACGAGCAACATATCCGGAATGCTTCTGATCGTTCCGGCTTTCCGTCTTGGAACGACGGGTCTTGTCTCCGCCATAGTCGCCCTGAATGTGATCATCTTTCTATTGTACGCACGCCTGATCCTCAAGGAAAAATTCAGTGCGCTCGAAACGGCGGGTGCGGCTCTTGCGATCGCCGGTCTGCTGATCCTCAGGCTGGCCGGTTGATCCGCCGGATCCGCGCCCGGCGTCCGCGCCGGGACCGGGCGGCCCGGTCCTTGAGCCGGCCGTGCCTGCGGGCAATCCGGAGAATGCGGCGGTACATCGATTTGTCCCGCAATTGGTTGAAAATATGAAAATCGGGCCGGGTGTTCACTTCCAGGATCCAGGGCTTCAGCTGCTCATCCAGTCCGATGTCCACGCCGATTTCCCGAAGTCCATGGAACCGGGATTGCAGCTGGCGGGCGATCCCTACGCCAAGGGCGTTCAACCCGTCAATCAGCGCCTCCCGTTCTCCGCCCTTCACATAGGGGCTGAGCAGCTTCTCCAGCTTCATCGGACGACCGCCGCTGTGAAAATTGGTGACGATTTTCCTCGGATGCGCGATCCGGCCGATATACCCGGTCGGTACCCAAAGGTCGTTACCGACGCGCTGCACCATGACCCGGATATCGAAAGGGCGTTGTTTGTAGCGCAGCAAAGGAATGCCCTTCTGCACAATATACGAACGTTTGCCGGTCAGCCGGGAAATCGACCGGTACAGCTCATCGGTATTGCGGCCGGATTTTTCCCGAAAGCCCAGCTGATAGCGGTAGACCGTCCGTCTCCCGCTCACGGTCCTGGACACACGCATAACCCCTTGACCGGCGGTGCCGTGAGTCGGCTTCACGTAGACGACGGAATATTTCCCCAGCATTTCCTTCAGACGATGGCGGGTAAAAAGCCGGGTCTCCGGCACGTATCTTCGGATATTCCCATGTTTCAGCAAAATTTTGGTTTTCGTCCACTTGCTGCTGACGGATTGTATGCGTGTCAATGTCCACACCGTCCTTCCATGTTTACCCCAGTATACGTCGAAGGAAGGCGGGGCGCTCAATGACGGCAGCCTATTTTGCTTCAGGACCGGCTGTACCCCATGTTGCCCGGCTTTCGTAGAGCGTCTGCAGCTGGCGGATGACCCGGTTGAGCGAATAATTTTTCTTGGCTTTCTCCATCGCGTTGCGGGCCAGCTGATAGCGGTAGGCAGGATCCAGCATTACTTTCTCCAGTGCCTGAAAGAGCGCCTGGGGATCGTTCGGGGGGACCAGCAGCCCGGTCCGCCCGTTCTCGATCTGTTCGCTGATTCCCCCGACATCCGTACCAACCAGCGACAGACAGCATAATGCCGCTTCGGCAAAGACCGAACCGAACGCTTCGGCCCGGGAAGGCAGCACAAAAATATCAAAGAATGGCATGAATTCCTCGGGATGAAGCATGTATCCGTAGAAGATGGTATCGTCGTATATATTCAGGCGGACTGCCAGCGCCTCCAGCTCCTGGCGGATGGGACCGTCACCAATCAGGTGCAGAACGAACGGCAGCCCTTTCCGCTTCAGCAGAGAGCAGGCTTCAAGAAGAACGTCGAGTCCTTTGGCCGGAACCTGGCGGCATACGGAAATCAGCTGCGGGACTTGATTCTCATGCGGAACAGGGCGGAATCTCCGCTCATCGTAGCCGTTCGGAATCACGATGATCCGTTCCGGTTCCCGGACGTATTGCCCCAAATACTGCCTGAATGATTGCGAGACCGTCACAAGCTGATCGGTCCTCTCCTCCAATTCCCGGTAAAGCGAGGTCAGAAAAGCGTGCTCCGGTCCATTCTCCACAATGCGGCCGTTCAGGACAAGCTCCCTCTCGAAGCTGGAGTGCAGGGTCATGATGATCGGCGTGTTCGGAAATACCTGCTTCATGGCCAGAGCCGCTATCGGGTGGTGGGCGTGGATCAGGTCGTACGGCTTGTGTATGCGCAGCCGGATCCACCAGAGGTAGTCCTTGTAGGTCTGGATGTATTTGTCCACGACCGGATGGCCGGCATACTCCCGCCAGTCAAACGTACGGAACCCGATCTCCTCCGTACCCTTGCCGCGAACCCGCTTGGGCAGGGAAAATAGCTCCATCTCCCATCCCTTCTTCAGGAACCGTTCCTGAACGTACGGGACCATCGACGATACGCCGCCGGGTTGTTCGGGCGGAAAAAACAAGGCTTGCAATATTTTCACGTGGGGGCCCCTCCTCGCGCCGTTGCTTCCCTTCCATTGTATCTTCTTTGCGGCTGCGAGTCGAGAATACGGGCGGAATGCGGATAAACCGTTCGCCTGCCTTCAGGACCGGGCTTGGGTATCCGGTCCCGACCGGATCGTGAACAATTCCTCCATAGACTTGTCCAGTACCTCGCTCAACGTCTTGGCTGCCGCCGGACCGACCGATTTTTCCGAACGTTCCAGCAGACTGATGTAGGAATGACTGAGTCCGGCCTTGCGGGCCAGCTCCCGCTGGGAGAGTCCTTTCAATATCCGGGTTCTCGCGAATACTTCCGATTTTGCAAAAATCCTCATGTTCTCAGCCTCCGTTCTCCCTGTTCCCATTATAAGGCATCGATTTTCACCTAAGCAACGGGTATTGTTTGCTTTTGTTAATTTTGTTGATTCTACTCCAGCAAATTGATATGATGAACTCGTTAACTATTGTTTACTTTCAATTTCACGGATCCAGGGGATACCATGAACTTTTACACGCAACTCAAGGATATGCGCAAGCTCAAAGGGTTTACCATCCGGGAGCTCGCCGACCGGTCCGGCGTCTCGGCGGCCTACATCTCCCAATTGGAGAACGGCAACCGGGGAATTCCGTCTCCGGAAGTGTTGATGAAGCTGTCGGAAGGGCTTAATGTCTCTTACTCCACGCTCATGCAGGTCGCCGGATATCTTGAAGCGCAGAAGGATGCGGAACCGGCGCCCGTCAGGGAACCGGTGAACCTGCGCAGGTTTTTGCGCGAAAACGAATTGATGTTTGACGGAATCCGGCTTTCCGAGCAGGACAAGGAATGGATTGAGCGGATCTTGAGCGCCCTGTTCTGGAAGGAGAAGAAGCTCCGGCGGCCGCAAGCGAATACCGGCGGCCGCCCGCTGGATGGCGGCGAAACGGAAGGGGAGGCGAACCGCCCATGACCATGACCGCCCTGCCCGCCGCTTTCGTCGAGCGCATGCGGATCCAGCTCGGCCCCGAGGCGGAGGCCTTCCTGGCCAGCTACGGGGAGCCCCGCGCCAAGGCGTTGCGGTTGAATCCGTTGAAATGTCCGGAGGCGGTCCCCACGGAACGCATGCAGACGGAGCTGGGACCGCTTGCGCCGGTACCCTGGTGCCCGGAAGGCTTTTATTACGGGGACGCGGTGCGTCCGGGCCTGCATCCGTACCATGCCGCCGGCCTGTACTATATCCAGGAGCCGTCGGCCATGTCCGCCGTCGTTCGCCTCGATCCCCTCCCGGGGGAGACGGTACTCGACCTTGCCGCCGCCCCCGGCGGCAAGGCGGGCCATATCGCCGGGCGGATGAGAGGGAGCGGATTGCTCATCGCCAATGAAATTCACCCCGTGCGGGCGAAAATTTTATCGGAGAACATCGAGCGCCTCGGCATAGTCAACGCCGTGGTGACAAACACATCCCCGGACCGGCTGGCCGGGCGGTTTCCGCGCTTTTTCGACCGGATTTTGCTCGATGCCCCCTGCTCGGGGGAAGGCATGTTCCGCAAGGATCCGGATGCGATTCGCGAGTGGTCCCCCGGGCTTGTAGCCATGTGTGCCGCACGTCAGCGGGACATTCTGGAGCAGGCGGCGATTATGCTGAAGCCGGGCGGTCGTCTGGTCTACTCCACCTGCACATTCTCCCGTGAAGAGAACGAGGAGACGGTAGAGCGGCTGACGGCGGAGCATCCGCAATTCCGCCTGCTCGGCACGGAGCGGATCTGGCCGCATCGCCAGCGGGGCGAGGGCCATTTCGTCGCCGTACTCGGGCTATCCGCCGGGGTTCCGGACGGAGGCGGGCCGGAAGCCCATCCCGGACGGCGCGCGAAAGCCCGGGACCGCGGGCCGGACAAAGCCGCCGCCGAGGCTTTCCGGCTCTTCTGCGATTTCGCCGCCGAGGCGCTGCCGGGCTGGACTCCCGGCCCCGGGGAGCCGATCCTGTTCGGCGAGCAGCTGTACTGGCTGCCGCACGCGCAAACTTCCCCGTTCGGGAATGAGGACTTGCGCGGATTGAAGGTCATCCGCCCCGGCCTTCATCTTGCCTCCGTGCGCAAAAGCCGCATGGAGCCCGCCCATGCTCTGGCGCTCGCGGTCGCGGCCTCCCAGGCGCGGCGGACCATCCGGCTGGATGCCGCCGGGCCGGAAATCCGCGCTTACCTGCGTGGGGAATCGCTGCCCGTTCCCGGCGCCGAATCCGGCTGGACGCTGGTTACCGTCGACGATTTCCCCGTCGGTTGGGGCAAAATCAGCGGCGGCCAGCTGAAAAATCATTACCCCAAAGGACTGCGACGACACGCAGCGGCGGAATAACAGCAGAGGAACGGGAGACATATACGCCGAACGCGATCAAGCCTCCGGAGTCCGCGGTTCAATCCGCCGATCCCGGAGGCTTTTGAATCCGAAGCGCTTCAGTGCAGCCGCCCCGAATAAAACTTCATCTCTTCGACAGGTTTGTTCTGGTACAGCACCGTCAGATTCATCGAGTCGTACTGCTTCTCCTTTTCCAGCTCGCGCAGAAGCAGCATGGCGATTGATTCCATATCCGCGGTTCCCGTCTTTTCGCGGAAATCCATAAAACCGGTGAGCTGGTTCTGACTGATGTCCACGGTGGCTGTGCCGATCGGCAGGCCGCCGGAGACGGGACAATAGATGTCATAGGTCAACGTGTCCACGTCGTCCCTGACCAGCTCGATGCGATATTTCGATGGCTGCGGAAGTTCGGAGGATGCACGCTCTTGAACTTCTTCGAGCAAATCCTCGTGCGTCAGCTCGATTGTTTCCACCGTTTCGGTTCCCGCTTTCATGTGGATGACAAAGGAATCGATCTGATTTTCGTCAAATTCCTTGACAAGGCGGTCGGCGAGCCGGTCCAGATCGTCATCGTCAGGGAAAAAGTCCCAATTCACCGTAGCCACTACATCCGGCCCGTATACCCGTACGAACGCTTCCGCCAGACGTTCGCCCCGGCTGTTGTTCCATTCGTATTCGAGACCGCTGCCGTTCTGATTGGCAAGGCGCAGCTCATAACCGGATGCATCCGCGGGGCGGGTGTTCATGCGAACCGGCGGACACGCATCCTCCGCCCTGTCCCGATGGGTTCCGGGCGAGCCTGTACCCGGCTCATCCCCCTCCCGATCCACGGTGTCGACCAGATTCGTATTATCCCTGTTCTCGACACCGCCCGGGTCCGCCAGTCTTTCGCCCGGGATGGCGGCAACCAGCCTCCCTTCCCCGTCCTCCTGCAGCATGTAGTCAAACGGGCTGCAAGTGGCCAGAAGATCGCATTGGGGGGCACCCACTGCGCCCGCCAGGGTTTGAATATACTGCTGTACAAAAAGATCGACATCCTGCTTGTCGCGGGCCGACAAGGATTCCTTCTCCAACTGGAGCGCCCCGGCGATCCGGTCGTTTTCCCGGTACACCAGGGTCAAGGTGCCGGCGTAAAGACCGTTCACCAGAATATCGCTGACTTCTCCGCCGGCCGTTCGCAAGTCCGGCCTCAAGATAATATCCGGCATGATCGATCGCCTCCCAAACGAATGCGGTAGGGTGTAAGGCTAATTTTGCACTCGGTTAGGATAACCATTCGGGTAAAAAATACTCATGACCGGGAAGAAAGCAGGCCATTGACTTCCTGTTCCGTCAGTTCCCGGTATTCCCCGGGCCCGAGCGTTCTGTCCAGAACGAGATTGCCCATGGAAAGGCGCTTGAGATAAAGCACCCGTTTGCCGACAGCTTGAAACATCCGCTTCACCTGATGGAATTTGCCCTCGGTCAAAGTCAGTTCAATTCGTGACGTACCGGGTGTTTCCCCTTGCCCGAGGACTACCAGTCTGGCGGGCAGGGTCAAATATCCGTCGTCCAGCACCAAGCCGCCCGCAAAAGCCTTCACTTCCGTCTCGCCGACAGGTCCATCCACTTCCGCAAAGTACGTTTTCGGCACATGATGCCGCGGGGACAGCAGTTCGTGGGCCAGCTTTCCATCGTTGGTCAGCAGCAGCAGCCCCTCTGTATCCTTGTCCAGCCGACCCACCGGGAACGGTTCAAAGGCCCGCAGCTTCCGGTCCAGCAGGTCCAGTACCGTCTTCTCCCGATTGTCCTCCGTCGCGGAAACGACCCCCTGCGGCTTGTTCAGCTGGATATAGACGAATTTCCTGTACTGGACGGGATTTCCCCGCACTTCAATCCGGTCGTTATAGGGGTCGACCTGCAGCCCGCTGTCCCTGGCAGTCCGCCCGTTGACGGTGACAGCGCCGCTTTTTGCCAGCTTGCGGATCTCCGTCCGGCTGCCGATTCCCATGTGCGCCAATATTTTATCCAAACGCTGCGTTGTTCTCACCCTGACATCCTTCCCTTAACCGCTCACGCGGAAAAAATACAGCTTGATCCTCCCGGAAACCGTCTGCGCACGGCTGAGGTACCCGCCCTCGAGCCAGACAAAATCTCCGTCCCCAAACCCGTATTTTTTGTAGTTCATGACCGCTACCCCGAGATCGGGCCGGGTAAAGGAGCGGGAGTATACCCTCTTGTTCGTTTCGTCATCATAAAGGATCCGGTCTTTCTGTTTTTCCTGCTCCATCTCGCGGTTTTTCCACCGGGGAACAAAGTAGGTTCCGTCGGCGATATTGACAAAGCAGTGCAGAAGCCCGGATGTGCTGTCCATAACGACGGATGCCTGGTACACATCGCCGCGATCCCAATGGTCGGGAACGTTCAACCGTTCCAGCGAAACCATCTCCCCCGTGCTTAAATCTCCCGCGAGCCAATCGGCCGTATGTTTCTTCCAGCTTCCGTCCTTGCCGGTCTCCACCCGGTATTTATGCAGCAGCACCTTGTGCCGGTCCTCGGCATATCCGGCGAATTCCAAATATTCTTCCGTACCGCCGGCGATCGCAAACCGCTGGACCGGATCCCCGCGCAAATCGGAAATCTGAACGCCTTTGGCCAGCAAAAGTGCGTTCTTTCCGCTGCCCAACAGATCGTTTTCGGAACGGTCATAAGCAAAATTATCATAAATCAGTTTGCCGGAAGCATCAAATCCGGGGTCAATCCAGCCCGGTTCATGAGCAAAAGGCCGGGAACTGGTGCCCTGGTCGGCATTGACCAGCCAGACGGCGTCGCCTTTGTGCGGTTCGGTGACATAAAGGAGGCTGCTTTTGTCGGGTGACGGCACATAGCGTCCGGATTCGCGGCTTTCCGCCGGGGGAATGAATTCGAAGTGCCGGCTTCCGTCCGCCATCGAATAGGCGCGGATCACCTGATGATTATCCTCAAGCAGCAGCAGATCCCCGCCGGGCGCCCGCCAGGCGGATGCCAGCCAGGTGCCGTCTCCTTCCGAAGCACGGACGGCCCCCGCGTCCATCACGGCACTCATTTTTTGATCCGGAATACGATAGCGGAAGACCGAATAAACGAGACGATCCCCCGCCGTCCGGGCCCCAATCAGCAGAAGTTCTCCCTGCTCGCTGAAATCGAGCACGATCGGAACCGGGCCGTTCGGCCCGGACCCTTTGCCGTATGTATAAGACAGAGGAAATGTGCCGTAGGTCCCTTCCTTGGAATCGAACCATACCCCGTCCACCCGGTTCCATTGCCCCCCGTTCTCGCCGAATGTCCTGCGGATGAGATACAAAAGACGGGATTTGTCCCGGGAGACATAGCGTCCGGCAATCTGCGCATCCTGAACGGGTATCGTCAGCTGAAACCCGCGGATCAGCTTCGCCTTCACCGGCTGAAGCGGTTCAAAGGCATGCGGTTGAGCTCCCGGATTCAGTCTTTGAAAATCCTCCTCCGGCTCAAAGGGCTGTTCCCGATCGTACTTGCGAATCCCGATGTAATCGTTTTCGGTTTTTTCCGACAGAGCGCCTTCGGCCTCATGCCGCCCGCTTCCGGTTACAAACAGCGTCAGGCCCCCCGCGGCCAGAACCAGCGTGAAGAACAGTACACAAGCGTATTTTCGCGATTTTATCCAGTTGCTCATTGTCAGGGTCTTCCTTCCGGATTTATGCTGCTAAGGTCTGTAACCCTTTCTACGTCAAGCGGCAAAATTCCTTTTTTCTCCGCGTTATGATAAAATAGAGGGCGTATTTCCCAAATTTTTCCGGGACGAATATGTGCCTGATTCACCTCCCGGCGCGCCCTCACATAGACTGTAGATAATTATTCAGGTAAGGAGAAGCCTATGTCGAACTTCCATCTTATCGGAATCAAAGGAGCGGGCATGAGCGCTCTTGCGCAAATCCTGGCTGACCTGGGACACGAAGTCCAGGGGTCGGATGTGGAAACCCGGTATTTCACCCAAACGCGGCTGGAGCAGCGGCAAATCCGCCTGCTTCCTTTTGACCGCGGCAACATCCGGGACGGACTGACGGTCATCGCTTCCAACGCCTTCAAGGACCATCATGTGGAAATAGCCGAAAGCCTTCGCCGGGGGATGCCGTTTTACCGGTATCACGATTTTGTGGGCGAGCTGATTTCGTCCTTTACCAGTATTGCCGTAACAGGCACGCACGGAAAAACGACAACGACCGGGTGGCTCTCCCATGTCTTTGGGTCGATCCGCCCGGCCAGTTGCCTGATCGGCGATGGAACCGGAAAAGGAGTACCCGGCTCCCGCTATTTCATCTTTGAAAGCTGCGAATACCGGCGCCATTTTCTCG
>Ga0310827_100317_pt1 | contig 44230 bp, 34 predicted proteins | sample WT_ome_2_FD_201309 | JGI IMG/M metagenome (GOLD analysis project Ga0310827, IMG submission 201309) | Sorghum-adapted microbial communities enriched on wild type (WT) sorghum from Joint BioEnergy Institute, Emeryville, California, United... ... | reverse complement strand
ATGATCGACATTCAGCATAAAGTAACCGAAGGCCGGGAAGCCGTTGATTTGTCGGGACAATCGTTTATTGCGATCAGCCAATCGGTGATGAATGCGGCGGAAGCCGTCGAAGCTGCTGCTGCCACGATGCAGGAGGTTGCAGGGGAAAGTGAGGCCGCCCGAGATGCGATTGAGCAAATTCGCATGCTTTCGGAGCAGACTGCGGGCAACACCCAAACGATCTCTGCGGCGGCAGAAGAACAGCTGGCGTCTGTGGAGGAAATCTCTTCCTCCTCGGCGGATTTAAGCCGGATGGCTGAACAGCTGCAGGCTTTGGTAGGTAAGTTTAAAGTTTATAAAGATTAACGTGATTAGGTTGAAGAAGCCTTCCATAGGACATGGAAGGCTTCTTACGTTGTGTGGTTTATTCGGTTTCGTCGCCATCAAAGCCGTTAAGTAAATCGGTGCCGTGCATGGCATCTGGATCGGGAGCGACCGGGTCGACGGGACTGTCCTTCTGGATCGCGTCCGCATCGGGTACATCAGGAAACGGATCATCTTCGCTGTTGACCGTACCTTTAGGTTCACTGATGCCTTGGACAATTCGCGTATCGTGCGGCAGCAAGTCATCGAAGGGAATGTCATTCTCCGGGCGATACTCCTGAAGCAGCTTGTAACGTTCATATTCGAAGTCCGCGGAGTTTTTGTTGTCATCGTCCATATCAGATCAGCGCCTTTCCTATTCAAAGTTGTGATTCCCCCAAAAGTTTGCCCCAAAATAATTCAGCAAATCCGGCAAATTTAACTCAATCACAAGGTTCAGGACATTCCTGAGCCTTGTGATTTTTTTTTCTGACCAATAGGACTCATAACGCTTGATATGGTTGACTTCCAGCGCCCCTGCGGCTACAATGGCCTGTGAATCCGGTTTCGAGCTCTGCTTGGATCCGGGCAGAGGAGATGAGAACGTTGATCACGATCTATGATATTGCACAAAAGACCGGCTTTTCGCCTACGACCGTATCTAAGGTGTTTAATGGATATTCCGATGTCAGTGAGAAGACGCGCCGCAAAATTTTAGATGCTGCGGACGAGCTTGGCTACTTGCCCAATGCTCACGCCCGTTCGCTGACCACCAAACGCTCTTGGACGATTGGCGTGCTGTTTATTGAGCCTTCCGGTGCGGGTATCCTGCATCCGTTTTTTGGCGGCGTGATCGAAGGCTTCAAGCGGGTGGCTACTTCCAAGGGATACGATCTGATGTTTCTTTCCAAGGATATCGGCGGCAAGAAAAGCAGCTATCTGGAACACTGTAAAATCCGCGGCATTGACGGCGTGGTTGTGGTGCTGCCGGATGCTACCGATCCGTATTATCAGGAGTTGCTCGAGTCGGATATTCCTTGCGTGCTGTTGGATCAGGAATCTTCCGTCAAGAGTACGGTGTACTCGGACAATATAGAAGGCGCCCGTCAGGCCGTGAAATATTTGCATTCCCTGGGTCACCGGAAGATCGCGCATATCGGCGGCGGTCCAACCTTCGCTGGTGAGCAGCGGTTAAACGGATTTCGGCAAGCGATGCAAGAGCTAGGGCTGACGATTCATCCGCAGCATATCGTACAAGGAAGCTACGACTATACCGTAGAGAGCGGCAGCAAAGCGATGGAGGAGCTATTGCAGGCGGACGAGCGGCCAACAGCTGTGTTTGCAGCCGGCGACAATTTGGCAGTCGGGGCCATGATAGCGATCAAGCGGCACGGTTTGCGCGTGCCTGAAGATATTTCGCTGCTAGGTTTTGACGATATAGAAATGGCGAAATATCTAACTCCTGCGTTAACGACGGTACGACAAAATACAGATGTACTTGGCAGCAGGGCGGCTGACATGTTAATCTATTCGATAGAAGGCGGGGAAGACGTGCAACAAGGCGTCATCCCGGTAGAGCTGGTTATTCGCGATTCTTGCCGATCGCTGTAAACCGCTCGGCCTCTATTTTTTTACAAGAGATCGAAACCGGTTTCGTTCCTTGTATGTCTTCGATTTATTGAAGATCGGCGCGCTTTTCCGGTACTGCTCTTGTTGATTTTGAAATCGATTACAGAAACACCAAATCAAAAACCAAGGAGAGGATTACGATGGCAAAATGGGTGAAAGTGCTCACTTCGCGTGATTCCGCCGACCGCTTGCAGCCGCAAGGGGAAGTGGCGGTTCAATCCAGCGCAGCAGCTGGCACGGAACAGAAGCTGAAGGTTCTGCCGGAGCAGACCTACCAAACGGTGATGGGATTTGGCGGTGCGTTCACCGAAGCGGCCGCTTATACGTTGTCTCGGATCAGCCCGCAGAAGCGGGAAGAAGTGATCCGCAAGTATTTCGATCCGCAGGAGGGGCTGGGATATACGCTGGGTCGCGTGCACATCCACAGCTGCGACTTCGCGCTGGAGAACTACACGTATATCGAGGATGGCGACGTGGAGCTTAAAACGTTCGATATTTCCCGCGATCACAAATGGGTGATCCCGTTCGTTCGTGATGCGGCGAAAGTTGCCGGGGAGAACATCACCATGCTGGCCTCTCCTTGGAGCCCTCCGGCTTGGATGAAAACGAACGGCGATATGAATCACGGCGGCCAGCTGAAGCCGGAATATCGCGAGGTGTGGGCGTTGTATTATACGAAGTTCATCAAAGCTTATCGCGAGGCTGGCATCCCGATCTGGGGCATCACGGTACAAAATGAACCGGCGGCGGTGCAAACCTGGGATTCCTGTATTTACAGTGGCGAGGAAGAACGTGATTTCGTACGCGATTACCTGGGTCCGGTGATGCACCGGGAAGGCCTGTCGGACGTCCATATTCTCATCTGGGACCACAATCGGGATATTATGGTTGAGCGTGCCTCTGCCGTACTGAGCGATCCCGAAGCGGCGAAATACGTATGGGGCACCGGCTTCCACTGGTACGTCAGCGAAGCGTTCGAGAACGTTGGCAAAGTGCATGAGCTGTTCCCCGACAAGCATCTTCTGTTCACGGAAGGCTGCCAGGAAGGCGGCGTAAAGCTTGGCGAGTGGTTCACCGGCGAACGCTACGGCCGGAACATTATCGGTGACTTGAACCATTGGAACGAAGGGTTCTTGGATTGGAATTTGGTGTTGGATGAAACGGGCGGTCCGAACCATGTAGGCAACCTATGTGATGCGCCCATCATCGCGGATACGACAACCGATACCCTTCACTACAACAGCTCGTACTACTACATCGGGCATTTCAGTAAATATATCAAACCGGGAGCTGCCCGCATTGGCTTGGAAGCCCAAGCTCCGGACTTGCTGGCTACTGCGTTCCGTAATCCAGACGGCAGCATCGCGGTTGTCGTGCAGAACGAATGTGATGTAGCGCAGCCGTTTGCCCTGGAGTTCGGCGGTGAGGCTGCAAGCGAAACGTTGCCGGCGCATTCGATTGCGACATATATCATCCAAGGCTAGTTACATCCTTATTTAATGAACGGAGGGATAGTCCTTATGTCGAATTATTCTTTTGAGGGAAATGCGTTCGTGATCGAGCAGTTTGACCGGGCGAAACCGTTCTCCAGCTTCCTTCCCGGCCTTGCCGGCATGAAGGGGATTCCGATGTGGACGTTTTATGTGAACCGGGGGCAGTCGGTCTGCAGCTTTGGGATCCGGGACAAAAACAGCCCGATCATGGAATTCTCCCCGGCCAGCATTACGTATCAATCGGTTGCGATGAAAGGCTTCCGGACGTTTATCAAAACCGCAGGGAAAGCGGGGATCTATGAGCCGTTCCAAAGTGCCTTCCCTGATGCGTCAGCCGTTCGCCGTATGCACATTTTAACCAATGAGCTGACGATTGAGGAAACCCATGAAGCGCAGGGGCTGCGGGTGAAGGTAAGTTATTTTCAGGTTCCTAATGATGATTATGCGGCACTGGTCCGTCAGGTGGAGGTCACGAATATTTCCGGAACGCCGGTGCAGCTGGAAATGCTGGATGGGATGCCGGAGATTCTTCCGTACGGGGTAGAGAACGCCGGCTACAAGGAAATCGGGAATCTGCTGCGCAGCTGGATGGAGGTCGACAATATCGAGAATGGGATTCCGTTCTATCGGGTCCGTTCCAGCACCCATGATGAGGCCGAAGTGAGCGAGGTGCAAAGCGGACATTTCTACCTCACCTTTGGAGAAGACGGGAAGCTGCTGCAGACGATAGCCGACATTGCGGTTATTTTCGGCGATAATACGTCGCTGGCGTATCCCGACCGTTTTGCCGAGCAGCCGCTGGCCGCATTAACGGCGGCACCGCAGTATTGCACCAATAAGGTGCCTTGCGGATTTTCGGCATTCGCTGCCGAGCTTGCCCCCGGCGAAAGCCGCCGCATTTACACGTTGATCGGGCATATCGAAAGCGTGGAACGGTTAAATCGCAAAGCGGCCGAGATTGCCAGCCCGGCTTACATTGCCCGCAAGCATGCAGAGGCCAGCCAGTTAACCGAGGATTTGACTGCAGACATCGCCACGAAGACAGCTCTGCCGCTGTTTGATGCCTACTGCCGGCAGAGCTATCTGGACAATTTTCTGCGCGGCGGGTATCCGTTTATTTTCGAAAATGGCCGGGAAGGGTTCGTGGTTCACCTGTATTCCCGGAAGCACGGTGATTTGGAGCGGGACTATAACTTCTTCTCGATCGCCCCGGAATATTATTCGCAGGGCAACGGCAATTTCCGCGATGCCAACCAAAACCGGCGCAACGATGTCTATTTTCATCCTCGGGTTGGAACGTTTAATATCCGCACGTTCTTCAGCCTGATACAGGCAGATGGTTATAATCCGCTAGGCGTGGAAGGCACTACCTTCCGAGTTCCGGCTGAACGGGCGGAGGATCTATCTGCCTTCCTGGAGAAGGCGGCGGCCGATCATCGAGAGGAGCTGGCTGCTCTGTGCTTGGGATCGTTTACTCCGGGCAAGCTGATTTCGCTCGTGAATCATCGTGGCGTAAGGCTGTTTGTACAGGAGAATGAGCTGTTGACCGGCGTGCTGTCGCTCGCTGAACAGCAAATTGAAGCCTCTTTTGGAGAAGGCTACTGGACGGACCATTGGACTTACAATATGGACTTGATTGACAGTTATCTTGATATTTTTCCAGATCGTAAAGAACAGCTGCTGTTTGGAGAACGGGAGTATACGTACTTCGACAGTCCGGCCCGCGTCCTGCCGCGCAGTGAGAAATATGTCATCAGCGGTGGTAAAGTACGCCAATACGGCTCGCTGGTGCACGATGAAGAGAAGATGGCCCAATTCGGCCTGACACTCAAGAGCACCAACTGGCTAAAAACCGAACACGGCCGCGGTGAAATTTACCGAACGACCTTGTTCGTCAAGCTGTTGTCGCTGGGACTGGTCAAATTTGCCACCTTAGATCCGTTTGGCATGGGCGTGGAGATGGAAGCGAACAAGCCGGGATGGAACGATGCGATGAACGGCTTGCCTGGGCTGTTTGGCTCGGGGATGAGCGAAACCTTTGAGTTAAAGCGGCTGCTGAAGTTCGTTCAGGAAGTTTGTACTGAAGCTGTAGCCGCTGGCAACGACCTAGTCGTGCAAGTGCCCGAGGAAGTTGCTGCGCTGCTCAGCGAAGTGGAAAGGCTGCTGGAAGCGCGTTTGGCAGGGAGCCTGGAGGCGTTTGACTATTGGGATCAGGTGACGACGGCGCGTGAGAAATACCGGGATGCTATTCGTTTCGGGATCAGCGGGACGGAATCTCCGCTGGAGCTTCAGGCGATCGGACGGCTGGCGGATCGCATGCTGGAGCAGATCGAGCGCGGCATCCGGGAGGCGATCCGACTGGGCGGCGGCGTGACACCTACGTATTTCGCCTACGAAGCGGCGGAATTTGAGCCGGTGACCGATGCCCAAGGAAACCCGGTGATCAGCGGATACGGTCTGCCGAAGGCGGTCGTGAAGAAATTTACCGTGCGCCCGCTGCCGCATTTCCTGGAAGGTCCTGCTCGATGGTTGAAGACGGTTGAGGACCCTAACGAAGCCAAGCGGACTTATGAGCAAATTCGCCGCAGCGACTTGTTCGACACCCAGCTTCAAATGTATAAAACCTCCGTCAGCCTAGATACGGAGACCCATGAGATCGGCCGCATTCGCGCCTTTACGCCGGGGTGGCTGGAACGGGAATCGGTGTTCCTGCATATGAGCTATAAGTACTTACTGGCGCTGCTTAAGAGCGGTTTGACCGAGGAGTTCTTCTCCGAGCTTCGCACCTCGTTAATTCCGTTCCTCGATCCGGCAGTGTATGGCCGCAGCACGCTGGAGAACTCCTCCTTTATCGCGACGAGCGTAAATCCGGATCCGGATACCCATGGCCGCGGGTATGTCGCCCGGCTTAGCGGATCCACCGCCGAGTTCCTCAGCATGTGGATGACGATGATGGCGGGGAAACGGATCTTCCGCCTGCATGAAGGCAAGCTCCGGCTTGCGCTGAATCCGCGCCTGCCCGGTTGGCTCTTTGATGCGCAAGGCGAGGTATCCTTCCGCTTCTTGGGCACGACGGAGGTCGTCTATCGTAACCCGCAGAAGAAGGATACCTATGGCCCGGATGCTGCAGCGATTCGCCGGTTGGTGGTGCAGAAGCACGATGGAACGGAGCTTGCGATTGACGGCTCCGTAATCGACGGCGAGATCGCTGAGGAGGTTCGCAGCGGCAAGGTGCGGCGAATTGAAGCAGATTTAGTCTAGCGGGAGATCATCTAGGTTCAAGGAGACTCCGGATGAGTGCAGGCAGCGATGCCTTGCGTTTGTCCGGCGTCTTTTTTATGCGTGTAGATGATATAATTAGGTCATCATTTACGGGGAAGGCAGGAACAAGCGATGCATCTAGACATCAACAGCGAACGATTCGAGATTACCGCGGAGGGTTTTACGGTGGAGCTGTTACCGAAAGAGTTCGCGCTGTTTCAATTCTTGTACCGTAACGTTGGCCGGACATTTACCCGAGAGCAACTGCTGGATAAGGTATGGCCTCTGGAATACCCGGTCGAACGTACGGTGGACGACCATATCTACCGGCTTCGTAAAAAGCTAAAGCCTATCCATGGGCTGGAGATCAGGACCATTCGAGGCTTAGGCTACAGCCTGGTGCTGCCGGTTCCCCATCCCGCAGAGGGAGTCATTCCAACCTTGGCGGATCCGGAGCTGCATGAGACGATGCGAACCCTATTCAGTAAATACCAGCTCTATGGCCAGGGGCGTTCCATGCTGACGCTGGCGCGCCAACAGGATGTGCTGGGTTATCAACTGGACACGTTCTACTCGGTGTACATTCAGTTTGTTCAAGGCGATTTGGACTGGCTCTTAAATAAGAGCGAAGCCCCTTTGCGGGACCGCTTGTTCTACTTGCTGGTGTTCTTCTGCCTGACAAAGAGTCCGGAGCAGACCTTGCCGGTATGCGAGCGCGTGCTTGCCCTGAAGTTGCTGCCGCCCCCTTATCATAGGGAGATGGAGATTCTGACGATTTTGGACGTCTATACGCTGGCCGGTGAGCCGAACAAAGCGCTGGAACGCGTGAGCTTCAGCTATCGCGTCATCGCGGAGTTGAAATATGACAGCTTCATCCCGCAAATCACGATCGCTGAGCTGCTGGCTCATGTGGTGGCAGGATCACCGGAGCCCCAAATTGCGAAGTTGGCGGATGCCGTAGAAAATGGGATGTTGAACGAGAAACCCTTCTTAAGAGAGATCGGCAGTTATAGGGTGGTAAAAGGGTTGTGGCTACAGCGGAAAGGGGAATCGACGGAGGCGGAAAAGCAGCTGGACGAAGGGCTGACGGTGCTGGATCGGTCTGGCTTCGTGCCGCTTCGATTACACTCCCTATACCGAATCGTGAATGTTTTCGCCATGTTCCCGCCCCCCTTAGCGTTGCAGCAAAAATACCTGGAATTATACAACCTAGAACTGGATCGGATAGGCGTCACCCGCTTGTCGGCTGGGCTCGATGCGGTCATCCGTGAACAGTTAGCTTGATCTGGAAAGTCGCTCTGATATTCTTCTGACATTCCTCCGCTACATTGATCTTAGTTGATACGAAACTAGGTTGGTTGGAGGAATAATCATGACAGGTAATGTACAGGCCGGGCCTGCGGGTCTGCTTCGCAACAAAACTTTTACGCGCGTTTATGCGGCATATACGGCGGCGACATTTGGCGATTGGTTTGACATGCTGGCGATTCAGGTGCTGGTGGGATACCGCTGGGAGGCTGGACCGCTTATGCTAGCGCTGATCCCCGTAGCCAACGCTCTACCCAGTGTCCTGCTTGGGTCCTTTGCCGGCGTGGTCGCCGACCGCATCCATCAGTTGAAGCTGATGCGACTTTGCGATCTGCTGACAGCGGCACTCACCCTGATGATTCTGCTCTCTCCGAACATGCTGTGGTTGCTTCCGGTGTTAACGTTGCGCGCAACTCTCTCTACCTTTATAATTCCCGCCCAGCAATCATTGACGCGCAGTATCGTTCGGGAAGATCAGCTATTTCAAGCGACCTCGCTGAACGGCTTCGTCAACCAGGGCTCTAAAATCGCCGGTCCGCTGCTTGGCGGCTTCGCACTAGCCCTGTTAACCCCCGAATGGTGCATTCTACTGAATGTTTGCTTTCGGATGTTTTCATTGCTGATCCTGCTCACGATCAAGAAGGCGGAAGTTGAATTCCAGAAGGCCGGACGAAATCCTGGTCGATCTTCCTCCTCGGCTCTGGAAACGGTTGAAGATACGTCCCTCCGTACCATGTGGATCGAAGGCTTACGTTTTATCCTGAAAACCCGGCTTTTACTAGTAACTCTTCTGTTTGGTTTTGTCGCGACGGCAGCGATCCAAATGATCGATTTTCAATTCACCAGCCTATTTCGGGAAATTGCCCCTCTGAAGGAGGCTTATCTCAGTTGGATGGTTGCTGCGGCGGGAATGGGTGCTGTGTTGATCATAGCGGTGCTTAACCGTTGGAATAAGGGGGCGGCGGGTTACGCCTGGAAATTCAGTGCCGGATACGGGCTGATTGGAATGGCCGTCGGCGGTCTGGGCTTGCTTCCTACGGGGAGTTCGGCAGGTCCCATCCTGTTGCTGGGATTTGGATTAGGCGTCGGCAATGGGCTGGTGGTCGTCACGTTTAATTACTGCTTGCAGAAAGAAACGCCAGCGGACATGGTCGGCCGTGTCTTTGGTATCCAAACCTCCCTGTTGGGCTTAGTGATGCTCGTAGCTCCTTTACTCGGAGGACTTCTGGTCGAATGGATCGGACCAGGCCGATCTTTCATATACTTGGGTGGAGTCATCGCAGCGCTTGGCTTGTTGGTGCTCACGTTGGGGAAAGTACTGTGGCGTTCGGAAGAAGTGTCCGTTGTGCAAAGTGACGCGAACCGAGCAATAGAGGGAATATAGATCCGTTCGCCGGAAGGCGAACATTGTAACGCAGGAGACAGCTCCTGCGTTTTTTTTTGATAGAAAATTAAAACTATTCATAGATAAAACTAGTTATCCACGGTAAAATAACTGTGGCACGTCTCTTCTAAAAAAAATTATCACTATTTCCATAAATTGAAGGTTATTGCGAGATTTTAATCGAATGGTATAAAGTAGCCCTGCTCAGATCCTTTCGAACTGAGGCGCGTCAACCGGGTTAACACTTTAGAATATCTCCAGAGGTGTCTAATGAAGTCTTTGATCAAAGGATTTGTCGTCTTGTTTGTCATATTCATTGCTGCATTTTACGGTATTATTTTTCGTAATTCGAGTGCAGTGGGCTCGGAGGTACAGCAAATCAGAAACTGGCAGGTCACTTGGACGGATCAGTTGGATCCCAATCCGAGCAAGGAATGGCTAGAGGCACTGGACGGCTGGACGAGTGTAAGCGCGGGAGAAGAGAGCCCGGTGAAGCCGGAGAAGGGTAGTGTTCAGTGGATCAAAATCATCCTTCCTCAAATCACCGAAAATTCCCAGGTCGTATTGATCGATAAAATATATGGTAAACACATTACGGTAAATTTGGACGGAGCGAAAGTATTCGAATCCCAGCGCAAGTTTAACTTTAGTATCAATAGTGTGCTGGTACCGGTATCTCCACAAAATTCGGGTCAGACGCTGTATATCGGCGTATCCTCAACGACAAATACCATCGGGATCTTTGATCCGATTCGGATCGGAAATAACCAGGAATTGATCAAGAGCTTTGTACGCGGCAACATCACCGACTTAATTTTGGGCAGCACGCTGATCTTCATCTCGGTAATTATGTTGTTCTGTTCGGTTTTCCTGAAGTATGTGAACATGCCGATGTGGTTCTCGCTGTGCGCGGTTATTTTCTCCAGCGGCTTGCTTGTGCTGACGTATTCTCCGTTTGTTTTTTGGCTGTTTGACTATACGACGGCGGGCAGAATACTGGTGGTCATGTTTGACTTGGCTTTATTTATTCTGCTTCCTTCGTTTATCTTTTTCTTTGAAAAAATCTTTGGTCCTGGTTATTTTGCTTTAATTCGGCGCTCGCGCAAAGTGTTTGTGGCCTTCTCCGCGCTTTGCATCCTGTTGCTGTTAGCCAACGAGTTGTCCGGTAATCGTTACTATGATATCTATAAGCTCATTACGACTCAATTTGCCGGTTATCTCATTATCGCGCAGTTTCTGATCTTGGCGGGCATTTTAACCGTTTATGTGGCGAAAGGGAACAAAGAGGCTCTGATCTTTCTGGCCGGGGTCCTCTCGTTTACGCTGCTATCCGCAGGTGAATTGATTTGGTATTACTTTTACGACGGGTACTATAAGCTATTTTTGTGGAAATTAGGTATCGTGTGCTTCCTGACCTCGTTGATTATCATCCTGGGCCGAAGATTTGCAGAGAATCACAGGCAAGTCGTGGAATACTCCAAGCAGTTGGAGATGTTTAATAACGAGCTGCAGCGTTCGGAGAAGATGGAGATCATCAGTGAATTAGCCGCCTCGGTCGCCCACGAGGTCCGCAATCCGTTGCAGGTCACCCGAGGTTTTTTGCAATTGCTAGTTGAGAAGCAGCAGAATTCGGACAAGGTGTATTTAAGCATGGCGTTGGAAGAGCTGGATCGCGCTTCGGCGATTATTACGGATTTCCTCACGTTTGCCAAGCCGGAGGGCGGCAAGGTGACGACGCTGAACGTGCTGGAGGAATTTATTCATATCGAAGGGATTCTGATCCCTCTGGCAAACCTGCAGGGGGGCAAGATCACAGTTCATATTCCTAAAAATCTATATGTGCGCGGCAATTCTTCTAAATTTAAGCAAGCATTTATTAATATCATCAAGAATAGCATCGAAGCGCTTCGGGGCGAAGGGGACATCCAAATTTGGAGCTATGAAGAAAACGATGATGTGGTGATCCATATCAAGGACAACGGCGAGGGGATGGACGAAGAAGTACTGGCTCGCCTGGGTGAGCCATATTTCTCTAACAAAACGAAGGGCACAGGCCTAGGTTTGATGGTGACGTTCCGGATTATAGAAGTAATGAACGGTCAAATTCATTTTACGAGCAAAAAAGGAGCAGGGACCGAAGTCGTTATCCGCTTCCCCTCCGTTCAAGTGGAGGAGTATGCTTTGGGATAAGTCGTTCGGCCCCTGCTCGGGTGCTAGCGAAGATCGTAAGGGGTTATTCGCCCCAGATTCCTGCTGGTTTAATTTTGCTCATGACAACTTTCTCCGGTTGAGGCGGCAATACGACGTAAAATTCGTCGGTGCTTTCCTCGACCGCTTTAATTTTGATGTGATCCGGGAGAACTACACCGAGTGCCTCCTGGATCGCAGCTTTCGGGTCGGCAAGCAGCTTCGCTTTGAAGCTAGGATCTTGCCAAGCTTTTTCCACAACTTGCGTTTGAAGGAGCGCTCCTGATGTCATAAGATCACCCTTTCTCAGTAAAAATAGTTATATTTTCCTTATTACTATAACATGGAATTCGCCAGAACGCTAGGATAGGATCTTCTGATTGCTAGGTTTAGATCTTCTGATTCGCCAACCAATAGGCTAAACCGCCCTGGGCTAGCAAATTTCGTTCATCTTTTAAACTTTCAGCTCCTTGGCGGAGATTGGTTCTGAGATAATCGTGGAACTCGTGCAGGTGCGTTAGACCCGGGGCGTTCGCCTCTAATATCGCTGCGTTCTGATCCGTTCGTTCGGCAAAAATGAACAGGATATCCCGAACATGCAACGCGTGTTTGACTTCATCCGGTGTAGGTCTGCGATCCGAAGGAATCTGCAGTTCATGCTGTACAACGGAAATCAGAGAGTTATAGCTTCCTTCTCGCAAATCCTTCTCCCAGTCCTCCCAATCATCCAGCATCTGCAGCGTCACCAGTACGGCATCCACGGCAGATTCGAAAGGAGCAATCAGCTGGTCGTGTTCGGTCAGGAGCAGCATGCCCGCCACCGACAGCTTCACAGGGGAAGCTTTATGCGCAATACGAACCGGATTCTCTTGGAAGAAGTCATGTTGATTTTCTAGCAAGACGGCTTCTGCCCATTCGGCAGTATACTTCCGGTAATAACTCCAAAACGGGGATTCGGAAGTGAACAAGGCGGCGTAAATCCGAGAAAATTCAAGCTGAAGCAAATTCGCCAGCGGCAACCTCCACTTGTCCCCTGCCTCTGGATTGTCCATCACTTCATCGATTAAATGGTAATGCAGCATGACCAAGATCATGGCCACGGTCAACTCGCGGCTAAGCTCTGGCTTGGCACCGGCAGCCTCCTGCATCCAGAATGGAAGTAAATAGCATATGTAGTTCTGGGAGCCAGACTTTTTTAACGCGTGAAATTTCCCCAAATAATTGAGAGCATGTCCTCGGAATTCTTCCGGCAGCTCGGATAGAACCTTCTCAGTTTGATCGAAAGCCGCCTCTAAATCTTTTTCATAGCTATGAAACCAATTCCAGTTCACAAATCGAACCTCCTTTATAGGAACCATCCTCTTCATTATATAGGAAAATTTGTAGACAAGGTAGTTTGCTCGAAACTCTTGCAAAGCCCCTTAGGATGCGAGGGGCTTCGCCTTATCTTTAGTAAAGGTTAGAAAAGTTGATGAATGCCGATGAGAATTAACAACAGACCGGAAATGACGGTGGCCCGATTCCCAAATTTCTCTGCGGCGACCTTCTCGGCCAGACCGGCGCATGCGGCCAGCAACAGGTAGCTGAACAAACCAACGGACAGCGAAGTATACCAGATGTTCAATTGGGTGATACCGGCATTAAAGCCGCCGGCCAGTGCATTCATGGCTAAAGCGATTCCGAGGACAATCGATTCGCCAAGACTGATGGATTTGGAGCTGTCCTTATCTGCTTCTTCAGGATTGCGCAGCAGGCGGGTCAACGGATTGACATCATCCTCCTCCTGAATTGAAATGTTCTTCTTCTCCAGAAATGGCTGCAACAGCACCCATACGCCAACCCCAACGATCACAATCGTTCCGAGTAACTGTCCGATCCAGGGATGGACCCAAGAGGATAACCAGCTTCCGAAATAACCCGACACCAGAGTGGCCAAAAAGGAAATGGCGGCGATGGCCAGATTGGAATACCAAGGAATGCGGATTTTTCGTACCCCGTAGGCAATACCAACTCCCGCATTATCCAAGTTGGACGCGAGTCCAATGGCGATGACGGCCAACAGACTGTAAGAACCCATGATGTTCGCTCCTTTGCAATACATGATGACACAGCATATGCCCAGAAAAGGAAAATGGTTTATGGCCTAGCATCATCATGTTTGCTGAGACACTCGGAACGGTTGATAAAGGGTTTCCATTGTATTCAAGAAAGTAGTATAATGTCCACAAGGATACTCGATGGGAGTGATAAATGTGCTTGAAAACTTGTTGCGTCCGTCTCACTTGCTGCTTCTAGTTATCGCAGCATTGTTGTTATTTGGTCCCAGCAAGCTGCCGGAATTAGGGCGCAGCTTTGGCACGATGCTCAAGGAGTTTAAGAGAGGCGCACGCGGGGACATTCTAGAAGACGAGCAGCCGCAGAAAGCGGAAGTTCAACCCGCTGCAGATACGAATAAATCATCCTGATGCCACTACAAAGACTCCGTTGGGGTCTTTTTTTGTGAGGAAATACGCGACAATAAAAAGCGCGTGCCGCCGGGAAGATCCGGGGCACGCGCTTTTTGGTTGGAACGATTGGAAGGCCGTTCGCTTTCATTTCATTTCATTTCGTTAGACTTGCAACAGCAGCAGAATGATCGACGACAGTCCCAGACAGGTGCTGATCAAGTACAGGAACATAACCACCTGCTTCTGATTTAGCCCGGCTCGCAGCAACCGATAATGGACTTGGCTGGCATCGGCGACGTAAGGTGATTTTCCTTGCAGCATCCGTTTGATCACGACAAACAGATTATCGAAAATCGGTACGCCGAGGGCCAGCACCGGAATAAACAGGGACAGGACGGTAGCCTGCTTGAATGCGCCGTCCAATGCGATCACCGCTAGCATAAACCCAAGGAACGTAGCTCCCGCATCGCCCATAAAGACTTTGGCCGGCGGTTTATTGTACCGCAGGTAGGCCAGCGTCACCCCGATCAAGGCAACCGAAAGCATCGCCGAGTTGGTCTGCCCTTTGGTTAATGCCACTACGAACAGCGTCACGGCCGAGATCGCGGATAATCCTCCGGCCAAACCGTCCAGACCGTCCGAGAAATTGATGACGGTGGTGACACCAAAGATCCAGAGAATCGTTAAGATAAACTGGAGCCATGCCGGCAGCAGGACATAGTCGCCGCTAAAGGGATTCACGAAGCCGCTGAAGGTGATGCCGGATGCATAAACGAGCACCGCAGCAGACACTTGAACGATCAGTTTAGGCAGTGCCGGAAAGTCTTTGCCTTTCGTTTTGTACCAGTCGTCGACGGTCCCAATGGCCAGCAATAGCACTCCGCCTGCAAACAATGCTCCCGTCTCCCAGGAGAAGTTGCGCGTGAACAGCAGGTATGCAACAAAGAATCCGGCAAATATCGCATAGCTGGCTGTAAGCGGAATTGGCTGACGATGGATCTTGCGTTCGACGTCCGCTCGGGGTTTGTCCACGAAATCCAGACGGAAGGCCAACTTACCGAGCGGGGGAATCAGAAAATACACGATCAGAAACGATAACAGAAAAGTACATAAGTATAAAATCGCTACTCACCACCAGATGTTAGACTCAGGCTATTGACTATTATAAAAAGAAAACGGGACAATGTCGAATACTTGTATCACCCGCATCCTAACGTGGAGATGAACGAAAGGGCAATAATGTGGTACATTAGAGTAGATACGACTGCTTTTGCAGATTAACTGCGCTGGATAACCTTTTAGGCAGGTACGGAGGGATTTGGAATGCAAGACGATTACGCGCGCAAGCTGGAAGACCAGAAAAGCTTGTTTCGACAATTAGGAATCAAGCTGGATGCGCTCTCCATTCACGAAAAAGATTTTGACGCCAAAATGCGGGGCTACGATAAGGAGGAAGTTGACCGCTTCCTGGATGACATTATCGTTGATTATGAACGCTTCTACGATATTATTACCGATCTGCTGGACAAATATAAAGAAATCCAGCGTCGGCAAGCGTATTGGGAAGAGGAGAAGAAGGCTTTGGCCCGCAGACCTTCGTTCGATATGGAAAATGCGGTGGACCGCAGACTGGTGGAGGACGGCATTCGCCAAGTGGAACGAAGCCTGGAGCAATTTAAGCTGCATTTGCGCGGCGAGCGGTAAATGGAGTTGAACCGAACCGGAGAATACTACCGGTTCGGTTTTTTGCATAGGTAAGGGAAAAGAGGTACAGAATAAACCTGATGTTGGTTGGTATTTCATGCAATATTCATGAAAATGATGGTTGCATATCTAAAAGTGGAGTGGTATGATATAAACAAGATTTAGATTTAGTCTAAATTTAATTTAGTTCAAGTTTTAGGTAACTGTCACAATGGTACATTAAATATTTCATATGTTGAATGGAGGAATTCACAATGGCAAACCAAACCTTAACTCAAGCAAATCAAGAACTTCAGAAACAACTGAACCTGCAAATCGCAAATTGGACGGTCCTCTATACGAAGCTGCACAATTTCCACTGGTTTGTAAAAGGTCCGAACTTCTTTACACTTCATGAGAAATTCGAAGCCCTTTATGACGAAGCGGCTGGTTATATTGATGATATTGCTGAACGTCTGTTGGCCATTGGCGGCACCCCGATTGCAACTTTGCGTGAAGCCCTAGCGACGGCCAGCATCACCGAAGCCAGCGGCAAGGAAAGTGCTGAAGAAATGGTAGCAGCCGTCGTGGCGGACTTTGCAAAATTGGACAGCGAGCTGAAGGAAGGCATGGAAGCGGCAGAAAGAGCAGAAGATGAAGCAACAAGTGATCTGTTGCTCGGTATCGTCTCCTCGCTGGAGAAACATCGTTGGATGCTGAACGCTTACCTCGGCAAATAAGTTCTTGTCGAATACATGAAAGACCTTGCCCAGCAAGATGGCTTGCTGGGCAAGGTCTTTTTTAGCAATTACATGACTTTAAAACGTTCGATCATGGAATGAAGCCGCTCCGCTAAGCTGGACAGGAAGCTGGCGGAAGCATCAACCTCTTCCATCGCAGCTAACTGTTGTTGGGAGAATGAAGACATCCCCTGTGCGCTGACTGCAGTATGGCCGGCGAACTTCACGATATCGTCAATCGACTTCACCAGTCGTTGTGAGTTGTCTGACAGGAGCCGAACCGCTTCGCTGATATCCGCAATCGATGCAGCGGTAATTTCCGTTGAAGCTGCGATGTCACTAAAGGAAGCTCCAGCGCTGCTCACCAGCTGGACACCTCGCTTCGTTTCACGGACGGTCTCATCCATTGCGCTGCTGGTGAGCTCAACCTGCCCCACGATGTGGGTGATCAGCTCACTGATTTGTTGCGCCGAGGCAGCGGAACGTTCCGCCAGCTTGCGGACCGAGGAGGCAACGACGGCAAATCCGCTGCCGTATTCTCCCGCGCGGGCTGCTTCGATTGAAGCATTTAACGCGAGAAGGTTAGTTTCAGCGGCGATGTCGGTCATAATGTCCAGGATGCTCTGCACTTCTTTGGAGCGGCTGCCCAGCTCCTCAACGATCGCAGAGAGATGAATGATTTTGGCTTCCATGGTGGACATCTGTGCTACGCTGGACTGGATGGCTTGCTCCCCTTGGTTGGATGCATCGGAGACCTGCTGCGCCGATGCTAAGACGCCTTCGGCATGGCGAGCAATCTGACCAATCCGTTCGGACATGTCATGCAGCATGGTTGCCCCGGTTTCCAGGTTCGTGAGCTGCCGCTCCGACCCGTCGGCAAGGGATTGGGTGATTTCTGCCGCATGTTCACCCGCCTTTCCAATTTGCTGTGCACTCGCGGAGAGCTGCTCAGAGGAGGAGGCCACATGCATCGAAGTTCCGTTCACCTCGGTGATCAACTCCCGCAGGCTACTAACCATCTTCGCAAAATTTTGAGTTAATTTGCCGATCTCGTCCTTACCTTGACGCACGTTAGTTTGCACAGTCAAATCGCCCTCGGCAACCCGTTCTACCTGCCGGGACAACGTTTCCAGCGGCCGAATCATCCGGTGGATAAAGAAGTACACAAACACAACTGCGGCGAGCAGGACGACGATGCCGATGATGAATGGCAGGAGTAGAATGTCACGAGTTCTCTCGCCGATGATCGAAGCGTCGAAGTTAATGACCATGAGACCGATGATCTCTTCGTTAGGGTCATGATTTTTGAAGATCGGACCGTAACCGGTGAGCAGCTTTACGCCATCATAAGAATAGACCTTGGTGTATACAGGATGCTTCATCTCAAGAATCATATTCCGGTCCTGCTCATTGAAATAAAAAGCGTCTCCTGCTTGGTACCCCCGTCTTTTGAGATTCTGGTCGGCCGCAAGAATGGTGCCGTCCAGGGACATCAAGAACACTTCCTTAAATAACGATTTATGCTCTACCGTCCAGTTTAATTGTTCCTCCAGCTCCGCAAGGCCGCTGCGGTCACCGGAGGCAAGACGGGAAACCGCTTCCGGATCCACCAGGCCGGTGGTAATATTAGCACAGCCGACCGTTTCAATACCGACGTATGTCTCGACCTCACGATACGACGTCTGATAAGCAAATATCCCGATGAGTGAACCAACTAAAAGCAGTAGTCCGATCAGGACAGAGGTGATTTTTTGAGCAAAACTCATGTTCCATCTCCTATCTCCTAGGCTTGAAGAGTGTATATGATAGCAGCACTAAGACACATTATATAGAGAATAAATGTGCTGGATGTAACTAATCGCACGTTGGCGTGTCGAATTAAGTAAAAAATTGAGAAAAAAATCACAAAAGGTGACGAATCATGTCAATTAACGAAGATAAATGGAGATTATTTATCGCTGTCCCTCTTCCGCCAGAGATCAAGCAGAAGCTGGAGACGTGGTGCAGCGAGCAAAAAACGAGGTTGGATTTCAAAAAGTGGGTACACACGGAAGACTACCATATTACCGTGCAATTTCTGGGTGATCTAGCTCCGGGGCGTTTGGATGAGCTGCTGGCGGCTTTGACGCGGGCAGCAAAAGGGAGCGGGCCGTTGGAAATGGAAGCGGCGGGGATTGGCACCTTCGGACGTCCGGCAAGTCCCAGTGTGTTATGGGCTGGCGTCCGAGATGAGGTAGCCGGGCTGGAGAGTCTGCATAGCCGGGTGACGTCAGAGAACCAGGCACTTGGCTTTGTGCCGGAGGAAAGACGTTTCAGTCCGCATATTACGTTGGCCCGGAAATTTCGGGAAGGGGCCAGATTAGATCCTGCAGTATTGCAGACCCAACCGGATTTCGGCCGCTGGAAGGCCGATCGTCTGGTCATTTATCGTACGCATATGCATAAGCGTCCGATGTATGAGGTGGTTGGATCTGCGCTGCTGACTTAGTTGGCCTGCTGCTCAGCAGGGCTGGCCGTCTGCAGGCGTATGCGGACCGGAGCGGCAGCCTGATACAGCAGATGAAGCACGGCTTCGGCGCAGCGTTCGGGCTGATAACCGGGGTGCTGCAAGGCAGGCTCCGGCCAAGGTTGAAGATTCGAAGCGTGCTGATGACGAATGTTATCAAACCACTCGTCCAACACGTCCGGTGAGGTTAGCTCCGCCCCATAGCCGTGTTGCACGAAGTATTCGCGATTCTTCTCCTCTTGACCTGGAATCGACTCAAAGAACAACATTGGGATGCCTTTGGCCATTCCCTCGGTGCAAGTCATTCCGCCGGGTTTGGTAATCAGAAGGTCAGAGGCATCCATCCATTTGCCGATTTGCCGCGTGAACCCAATCACCTTCATGTTTGGATGGTGAAACGTTGGATGTGCACGCAGTCGAGCAGCAAGCTTCTCGTTGCTGCCGGTGCAGCAGACAACTTGAATGTCCTCTCGCCAAGCCGCTAGTTTGTCCAGTAGCTCCTCACGAAGCAACAATCCCCAACCCCCGCCCATGACGAGGGCTGTAGGCATATTTTTTAACCCTAATTCTTCCCGGGCGGACGCCTTCTCTTGCTTGCTCCAGAAATCCGGGTGCACAGGAATGCCCGTCACCTGTACCTTGGTGGGAGCGACTCCGCGTTGGACAAGCAAAGCTTTGACCTCAGGTGCGGAGACGAGGTACCGATCCACGCCGGGACTCATCCAGGAACCGTGGGCATCGTAATCTGTGATGAGCGTGCACAGCGGCACATTCACATCTGAATTAAGCTTCAGGTAGGACACGATAGCGCTGGGAATCGGATGCGTGCAGACGATCAGGTCGGGCTGAAGCTGCGCGATTACTTCGGCTGCATGAGTATAGAACATTTTATGCAAAGCCAGGCGAGCAAACTTGCCAACCGGCTTCTCGTATTTGTGCTTATAAAACAGGCCTACCAGTGCAGGACTCGTATTCACCGTCATCCGATATGCGGATAGGATAAGCGGTGCGACTGTCGGATTCAGAAACGAGCCCAGCTCCATCACTTTCGTCTGGATTTGCGGGTTCTTCCGCTTTAATCCGGCTGCCAGCGCGTGTCCGGCCTGGGTATGTCCACTTCCAAAACCTTCCGATAGGATCAACACTCTTCTTTTTCGCATGAGGATATCACCTGCTTCTTCTATATAGATCGTTCCGATTCATGGCTTCCTAATACTAAGTTTATGTTGATTATATTCCGGATTAAAGAGGCTCGAGACGGGTCGATCCACTGGACCTAGGTCGGGGAGAATCAGAGCCAACGGGATATGGAACAAGCTGGTGAAAGTGAATGAAACATTCTGAAAAAAACATCTTGCATTTCTATAGCAAGTGGAGTAAAGTATGAATTGACCAAATGACCAAAAATGAATTTCAGTCATTTTTTTGGCCAGGAAATGTTTTTCCATTATTCATTCCAAGCGCAGGGAGGTGACATGGATGGCTGTAGTAGATCGCCGTAAGCTCGTTATCGAAGCAGCTGAAAAGTCCTTTGCTTTATTTGGCTACAAAGCGACGACAATGGACCAAGTGGCGAAAATAGCAAATGTGGCGAAAGGAACAATCTACACCTTCTTCACGAACAAAGAAGAACTGTTCGATGAAATTCTGCGTTCCGTCATTACGGAGATGAAGCGGGTGATCGAGCCGGAGATTGATGAGGAGAAGCCCTTCTTTGAGAATTTGCACCGGGCGATGGATGCACTGCTGGGATTTCGCCGTGAGCATGAGCTGCTCATTAAGTTGTCCCAAGAGGTTCGTGACTTCGGCACCCCGAAAGCCAAGGAGGGATTGGAGCAAATCGAAAACGCGATTCTGGAATATCTGGAGCGTCATCTGTCCCGGGCAGCTGAGCGGGAGGAGATTCGCTCGTATGATCCCAAGCTGCTCGCTTTCGTCGTGTTTAAGCTCTATATCGCGTTAACCTCGGACTGGAACAAGAATAATCCGCCTTTGAGCAAAGAGCAAATCAAGGAGTTTATCCACGATTTTCTAGCTGGAGGCTTGCTTCTGCCAAGGGAAGTTTAAAGGAATTACATTTAACTATTAGAGAAAGAAGCCACCAAGGGGAGAGAAAGCAAAAATGAAATCATTAAGTGTATTTTTCAAGGATATGGGGGCCACCTTTAAGAATCCTAAAGTGTTGATCCCGATTCTTGTAGTGCTGTTCATTCCCGTACTGTATAGCGGCATGTTCCTGACGGCCTTCTGGGATCCGTACGGGAAGATGAACGAGCTGCCGGTAGCGGTGGTGAACGAGGATGTAGGCGCACAATACGAAGGGAAGGACCTTAAGGTCGGCGAGGACCTCGTTACTGAACTAAAGAAGAGTGACGATTTCCAATGGAAGTTCGTCACCCGTGAGCAAGCGGAAACTGGAATGAAGAATAATGAGTATTACATGACGATCATCATTCCGGACAATTTCTCTTCACAAGCGACCACATTGATGGATGAAAACCCTTCGCCGGCTCAATTGATCTTCGAGCCAAACGAAGGTTACAACTTCCTGGCCGCGCAAATCGGCGGTACGGCTGTGAAAGAGATCAAATCCAAGGTGTCCGCCAAAGTGACGGAAGCCTATACGGAGACCTTGTTTGACCAAGTGGAGAAAATTTCGGGCGGTCTCAGCGAGGCCGGCAACGGGGCCAGCACCCTCAACGAGGGAGCGGTGAAGCTCGATGATGGAACCAAGAAGCTGAAAGAAAATCTGGCGAAACTCGTTGACGGCACGATGAAACTCGAGGACGGCGTTGCTCCGCTGGAGAAAGGTACACAGTCCTTATACCAAGGCATTAATGATGTGAAGGATGGAGCCGGCAGCCTGGCTAGCGGCTTGACGCAGTTGGAAGCTGCCAGCCAACAGCTGGAAGCCGGCGCTAAACAAGCGCATCAAGGCGGTACCCAACTTCAGGCAGGGCTTCAATCGTCGCTGGAAGGTGCGAAGAAGCTGGAAGCTGGCTTGACTGCATCTGAACAAGGCAGCGCCCAGTTGCAAACAGGCCTGGAAGCGTCGGTCCAAGGCAGCGAGAAGGTGGCTGCAGGAGCGAACAGCGTGGCGCAAGGTTTAGAGCAGCTGGCCCAAGCGAATCCGGAACTCGCGAAGAACGCAGCGGTTCAGCAGTTGATCGCAGCCAGCAAGCAGGTTGCCCAAGGCAGTGAGCAGCAGCACCAAGGGAATCAACAATTGTTGAAAGGCAGCCAGGACCTGCACAACGCTCAACAGCAGTTGCTGCAAGGCGGGAAGCAATTAACGGCAGGCCAAGAACAGTTGCTGAAAGGCATGACTGAGCTGAACGCCGGACAAGAGAAACTGGCGAGCGGCTTGCAGCAATTTAACGGCAAGCTGTCGGAAGCAACGGCTGGCGGTAAGAAGCTGGCAAGCGGTGCCGGGCAGCTGAGCGCAGGCGCCAAACAACTACTTGTCGGCGTCGAGCAATTATCTGGCGGCGTAGGTACGTTGGCCGACGGTTCGAAGCAGCTGGATGCAGGTGCGGGTGAACTGAAGGACGGCATGACCCAACTGACGGAGGGCTCGGGCGAGCTGGCTTCGAAGCTGACCGATGCCGCAGAACAAACCTCTGGCGTGAAGAAAACCGATGCGCTTGTCAACATGTATGCTCAGCCGATCGAGATCAATGAGCAGAAGGTGAATGAAGTACCTAACTATGGCACGGGCTTTGCTCCATACTTCTTGTCGCTGGGCCTGTTCGTCGGTGCGCTGATCTCGACGCTGGTGGTGCCGGTCAGAGGCAGTTCGGTGGCGGAAGCCAGTGGCTGGAGCCGCTTCGTAAGCCGTACGTTGACTTTTGCCGGCATGAGTCTGCTTCAGTCCTTGCTGGCATCTGCACTGGTTCTTTACGGATTAGGGCTTGAGGTTAAGAGTGTTCCGCTCTTCTATCTCTTCGCCTTTGTTACTAGCTTGTGCTACATGTTGATCATTCAAGCACTTGTCACCTGGATGGAGAACCCGGGACGGTTCTTGGCGATCCTGATGCTGATTTTCCAACTGACGACCAGCGCAGGAACGTTCCCGCTCGAACTGATTCCGAACTGGATGAAAGCCTTCAACCCGATCCTGCCAATGACGTACAGCGTCAAAGGCTTCAAGGCGGTCATCTCCACCGGCGATATGGCGATGGCTTGGGAAAACATTGGTTGGCTGGCCGTGTTTGGCGTCGTATTCCTGGTGTTTACACTGGTGTACTTCCTGCGCCACGAACGCAGTACAGAGCGCAGTCCTGAAGCCAACCTGAGCGTACAGTCGCACTAATCGAATCATAAATATAGAAGATCCGCTCTCTGGATTTCTGGAGGGCGGGTCTTTTTCTGTAGGGGAGATATTCCGGCACCGAGCCTTTTGCAGGATGATCCCGTAATCATCAGTCGAGTTGGGTCGGGACACATTTTATGCGAGGACATAAACTCTATAGTAACTAAGGTAACTAAGTTCTCGATCGGGTTATGGACGCTATGAGCAACGGATGGCAGGCTCGACTATTTTCTCTGATCAAAAGGGATAATGGTGCAAATAGACAGGCAAAGACAACCATACATCTCCATATGGTGACGCTTTCGTGGCAAAACCGCCCTGCAACGGCCTAAAAGTTCTAATCAATAGTGCAAAATAAAGAGAATATAATGCAAAAACAGATGTGACATTTTCCGTTAGAATAAAAAGAAAGATTGAACCGGGCTTATCCGGCGTAGTCGCAGGACATAGGGACTGATCTATTTTATTCGCTAACGATGTTTGAACTACCTCTAAATAGAAAGGTTGCGTCAGATGATGAAACATACCGTATTACCTCCCAAGCAGGGACTCTATGATCCCGCTTTCGAAAAAGACGCTTGCGGCATGGGCTTCGTGGCTCATATCAAGGGGAAAGCTTCCCACGATATCGTAAGCCAAGCGTTGACCATGCTAGCGAATATGGAGCACCGGGGCGGCCAAGGCAGCGAGCCGAATTCGGGGGATGGCGCAGGTATTTTACTGCAAATCCCGCACCGTTTTTTTGCCGCTGAAGCAGCTAAGCTTGGATTTACCCTGCCAGAGGCAGGACAGTATGGCGTTGGTATGCTGTTCCTGCCTCATGACGAAGCCGTTCGGACGAAGCAGGAGGAAGAACTCGTGCGCATCGCCGAAGAGGAAGGACAACGCGTCCTCGGCTTCCGTACGGTGCCAACTCGCGACGATATGCTGGGTCAATCGGCCAAAGCGGCTAAACCGTTCGTTCGCCAGATTTTTATCGAGCGTTCCGCAGATCTGAAGGAGGATCTGGACTTTGAGCGCAAGCTGTACGTGATCCGGCGCCGGGCTGAACGCGCGATCCGCTATAGCGGCGCAGAGCAGGGGGATGCTTTTTACGTATCCAGCTTGTCGTGCCGGAAGGTGGTCTACAAAGGGATGTTGACCACGGAGCAGGTCGGACAATTCTATCTGGATTTGCGAGACGAGAGATTGGAGTCGGCCATTGCGATGGTTCATTCGCGCTTCAGTACGAATACGTTCCCAAGCTGGGAGCGGGCGCATCCGTACCGCTTTATGATTCATAATGGCGAGATTAATACGCTGCGCGGCAACGTGAACTGGATGCATGCACGTCAGTCGATGTTTAAGACCGAGAAGTTTGGCGACGATCTGGAGAAAGTAAAACCGATCATCAATCCGGACGGGTCAGATACGGCGATGTTTGATAACACGTTTGAATTCCTGTACTTGAGCGGACGCTCCCTGCCTCACGTAGCGATGATGATGGTGCCTGAGCCATGGGTCGGCCGGGAGGACATGGACCCGGACAAAAAGGCGTTCTATGAATATCACAGCACAATGATGGAGCCATGGGACGGGCCTGCAGCGATGGGCTTTACCGACGGCGTTCAGATCGGGGCGATTTTGGACCGGAACGGCTTGCGCCCATCGCGTTACTACGTGACGAAGGATGACCTGATCGTCCTCTCCTCGGAGGTCGGAGTACTGGATATCCCGGCGGAGAACGTACTCTATAAGGATCGGCTGCGTCCGGGCCGGATGCTGCTAGTCGACACGCAGGAAGGCCGGATTATTTCCGACGAGGAAGTGAAGTCAGCGATCGCGAAGGAGCATCCGTACCGTGAATGGCTGAACGAACATCTCGTTGAGCTGGAAGATCTGCCGGAAGCGAAGGAGCTGCCGCCGGAGAGCCACGAAGATATTGCACGCCGTCAAATGGCATTTGGTTATACGTATGAAGACCTGCGGAAGGTGCTTGAGCCGATGGCCTTAACCGGTCAGGAAAATATCGCTTCGATGGGGTACGACGCGCCGCTTGCCGTCTTGTCCGAACATCCGCAGCGACTGTACAACTACTTCAAGCAAATGTTTGCGCAAGTCACCAACCCGCCAATCGATGCGATCCGCGAGGAGCTCGTTACCTCGACCGCTACGACGATTGGTCCGGAGCGCAACCTGCTTCAGCCGGAGCCGGAGAGCTGCCGTCAGATTCGGTTGGATTCGCCGATTTTGTCCAATGAGGACTTCGCCAAAATCCGCCATCTGCACCGGCCAGGCTTCAAGGCGATCACGATTCCGATCCTGTTCCCGGCTGCCGAAGGAGCGGAGGGGCTGCGTAAGGCGTTGGATACGTTATGCGAAGCAGCAGATCGGGTCATCGCCAAAGGCCACAATATTCTGATCTTGTCCGACCGTGGAATGGATGCGGAGAACGCAGCGATCCCGGCGCTGTTGGCAGTTTCCTGCTTGCATCACCATCTGATTCGCGAAGAGACGCGGACCAAGGTCAGCCTACTGCTGGAGTCGGGCGAGCCGCGTGAAGTACACCATTTTGCGTTACTGCTTGGGTATGGCGTCAGCGCAGTGAATCCGTATCTTGCGTTCGAATCGCTAAAGGATATGATTGCCCAAGGCATGCTGCAAGGCATTTCGCATGAAAAAGCGGTGTACAACTTCATCAAAGCAGCGACCAAAGGGGTCGTCAAAACCTTGTCCAAAATGGGCATCTCGACGATTCAATCGTACCGCGGGGCGCAAATTTTCGAAGCGGTTGGCCTGGAGCCTTCCTTCGTCGATCGTTACTTTACATGGACGCCGTCGCGGATTGGAGGCATCGGCCTGAAAGAAGTGGCTGCCGAAACGCTTACCCATCACTTCCGGGCCTTTACTGACAAGGACGGCAACGATAAAGTGCTGGATTCCATCGGAGAATACCAGTGGCGCAGCGGCGGGGAAGAGCATCTGTTCAACCCGCAGACGGTGCATTTGCTGCAACAGGCGGTCCGTACGGGTGATTATAAGCTGTATAAAAAATTCGCTGAGCTGGTGCAAGGCGAGAACAACAAGCATTTGACGCTGCGTTCCTTGCTGGAACTGAAGCCGGTTGGGCCGAAGGTGCCGCTGGAGGAAGTTGAATCGGCGGCTTCGATCATGCGCCGCTTCAAGACCGGGGCGATGTCGTTTGGCTCGATCAGCAAAGAAGCGCATGAGACGATTGCCATCGCCATGAACCGCATCGGCGGCAAGAGCAACACCGGCGAAGGCGGCGAGGATCCGGCGCGTTATGTGCCGGATGCGAACGGCGATCTGCGCCGCAGCGCGATCAAGCAGGTAGCGTCGGGACGGTTTGGCGTTACGTCGCATTATCTGGTGAACGCCGATGAAATCCAGATCAAGATGGCGCAAGGGGCGAAACCGGGTGAAGGCGGTCAGCTTCCGGGCCGTAAGGTGTACCCTTGGGTAGCGGAAGTGCGCGGCTCCACGCCGGGGGTTGGCTTGATTTCACCGCCGCCGCACCATGATATCTATTCGATCGAGGATTTGGCGGAGCTGATCTACGATTTGAAGAACGCCAATCCGCAGGCGCGTATCAACGTGAAGCTGGTGGCTGAGGCTGGCGTCGGAACGATTGCAGCCGGCGTTGCCAAAGGCCGCGCGGACGTCATTCTGATCAGCGGTTATGACGGAGGTACTGGCGCTTCCCCGCAAAGCTCGATCCGCCATGCAGGTCTGCCGTGGGAGCTGGGGCTGGCTGAAACGCATCAGACCCTAATCTTAAACAACCTGCGCGATCGCGTCGTGCTGGAAACCGACGGCAAGATGCTGAACGGTCGCGACCTTGCTGTCGCCGCACTGCTTGGCGCCGAGGAGTTTGGCTTCTCGACTGCCCCTCTGGTGGCGGTTGGCTGTATCATGATGCGCGTCTGCCAGCTGGATACCTGCCCTGTGGGGGTTGCCACGCAAAATCCGGAGCTGCGCAAAAACTTCACCGGAGATCCGCAACATGTGGTCAACTTTATGACCTTCGTGGCAGAGGATCTGCGCGAATGGATGTCCGAGCTAGGCTTCCGCACGCTGGAAGAGATGATCGGACGTACCGATTGCCTGGATGCGGTGAAGGCGGTGGATCATTGGAAGAAGAAAGGCGTCGACCTCAACTCTCTGCTGCATATGCCGGAGCTTCCGGAGGGAAGCAGCCGCTATTGCACAAGACAGCAGAATCATGGGCTGGAAGAGACGTTGGATATGACGAAGCTGCTGCCGCTGGCGCTGCCTGCACTGGAGCGCGGCGAAGCCGTCAGCGCCCGGCTGCCGATCTGCAACGTGAACCGGGCAACCGGGACGATTGTGGGCTACGAAGTTACCCGGCGTTATGGACAGCAGGGATTGCCTGAGGATACGATCACGTTCCATTTTGAAGGTTCTGCGGGTCAAAGCTTTGGGGCGTTTATCCCGAAAGGCATGACGCTCACCGTTGAAGGCGATGCTAACGACTACACCGGCAAAGGGCTGTCCGGCGGTAAGGTCATTGTGAAGCCGTCGCCGCGTGCAACGTTTGTTCCTGAGGAGAACATCATCATCGGCAATACATCGTTCTATGGTGCAACCAGCGGGGAGGCTTACATCCGCGGGATTGCCGGAGAACGGTTCGCGGTGCGGAACTCGGGTGCCAACGTTGTCGTTGAAGGTGTCGGCGACCACGGTTGCGAATATATGACCGGCGGACGTGTCGTTATCTTGGGTGAAACTGGCCGGAACTTTGCAGCTGGGATGTCCGGCGGGATCGCCTACGTGCTTGACGAGAGCGGAGACTTTGCAAGCCGTTGTAACTTAGAAATGGTGCTGCTTGAGTCGGTAGAGGATCCGGCGGAAATCGATCAACTGCGGACGCTAATCAGCCGTCACATTCTGTATACGGATAGTACGGTTGGGCGCCGCGTGTTGGATCGTTGGAACGAGTATCTGCCGAAGTTCGTCCGCGTGATTCCGAAGGACTACAAGCGGATGTTAGAGCAAATCCGCAAAGTTGAAAATGAAGGGCTGAAGGGTGAAGCCGCGCTGCTGGCCGCATTTGAAGCAAATGCACGCGAGCTGGCCCGTGCCGGCAACAACTAATAAATTTTAGCGATAGCGATGATAGTATGGACCGCCCCGGTTGTCTGAACAAGACAGCGGGGCGGTCTTGTTCAGTATAGAATAAATCGATTGTGCGAACATATGTTTTTGGTGTAATATGATTTGGAGATAATTAGGAAGTGAACGTGGAAGGGGGAGCGACTTTTTGGCTGAACAATCTGTTGCATCGCAAAGCGGCAAACGAAGGACGAGACCTCTCGGGCATTATCGCGAAATGCTGGAGAAATACGTGTTCACGCAACGCAAGCTGCTAATTAAAATGGCTGCGCTGCTGTTGATCTCGATTGCTCTGCAGTTGATCAATCCGCAAGTCATTCGTTATTTTATCGATACCGCCCAAGGGGAAGGAAGCTTGAAGCCATTATATATCGCGGCGGGACTCTTCATCGGTTTCTCTCTGGTTCAGCAGCTCGTATCGGTGTGTGCGTCTTACTTCAGTGAGAACCTGGGCTGGACCACGACGAACAAGCTGCGGGCAGACCTCGTCAGACATTGTCTGTCGCTGGATATGTCGTTCCATAAATCGAACACCTCCGGCTCATTGATTGAACGGGTGGATGGGGACGTCAATGCGCTGGCCAACTTCTTCTCCAGCTTCCTGATCCATATGATCGGTAATTTACTGCTGATGACGGGCATCCTGTTGCTGTTGTTCCGTGAAAGCATCTGGATTGGTGCGGCCATGAGCTTGTTTGTCGTTGGCGCTATCTTCATGATTCGGAAAATTCGCGAATTTATGGTTCCGGTGTGGACCAAATGGCGCGCCCAAAATGCCGAGCTTTACGGCTTTATCGGCGAACAATTGGAAGGTACCGAGGATACCCGGGCGAATGGAGCTGCCGGTTACGTGCTGGAGCGCTTCTATGCGATGGCACGGCGGATGTTACCGGTACGCGTTCGCGCATCAGTGGGCTTCGGCATGATGTGGGGGACAACGATTCTCGTATTCGCCCTGGGTAATGCCGCTGCTTTTCTGGTTTGCGCCTGGTTATGGAGACGAGGGGAGCTGACGATCGGTTCGATTTACCTCGTGTTTTATTACACGGAACTGTTGGCTCAGCCAATCGAGAAGATCCGTACTCAGTTGGATGATCTGCAAAAAGCCGACGCCAGCCTGATCCGTGTCCGGGACCTGCTGAATACGAAATCACGGATTACTGACGGTCCAGGTGCACCGTTGCCGAAGGGGCCATTATCCGTAAAAATCGACCGGCTGACGTTCTCGTACGAGGAAGAGGGGGAGCCGACACTGCAGAACATAGATCTGATGCTGAAGCCGGGGGAAACGCTGGGCTTGCTGGGCCGCACCGGCAGCGGCAAATCGACATTGGCACGGCTTTTGCTGCGCTTCTACGATCCACAGCAAGGCAAGATCGAGCTGTCAGGCATCGATATCCGTGAGTGCAAGCTGCACGAGCTGCGGAGCAAGGTGGCGATGGTGACGCAAAATATCGAGATTATGGAAGGCACCGTCCGCGATAACTTGGCTTTGTTTGATGAAAGCATCCGAGATGAGGACATCATCGCCGTGTTAAATGAGCTGGGATTGCAGGAATGGTATGCGGCCTTGCCGGATGGGCTGGATACGGTGCTCTCCTCCGGAGGGGGCAGCCTGTCGGCAGGTGAAGCGCAACTGCTGGCATTTGCCCGGGTATTCCTGACGAATCCAGGGTTGGTGATTCTGGACGAAGCCAGCTCGCGCCTCGACCCGCTGACCGAACAACGAATCGAGACCGCGATCAACCGGCTGTTGGAGTCGCGGACGTGCATGATGATCGCGCACCGTTTATCGACGGTACAACGCGCCGATCATATCCTTATTCTGGAGAACGGGCGAATCGTAGAATATGGACCACGCAAAGAGCTGGCGGCTGATCCGGGCTCTCGATTCAGTCGGATGTTGTCCGTTGGTCTGGAGGAGGTGTTGGCATGAGTACGCGGCATTTTTTCTGGAGATTGCTGCTGAATCGACCGGCGATTTATATTGCGAACCTGCTCTCTTGGACGATCATCCATATGATTCCGCTGCTTCCGGGACTGATTACGAAGGCGTTCTTCGATAACCTAGAAGGCAACGTCAACCTCCCGTTTGGAGTGGAGGGTCTAACGGCGTTGCTGATCGGTGTGGCGCTGGCGCGCATCGCGATGATCGCTGTGGGCTGCTTTACGGACGGCAGCTACCGATTCCGGATCAGCATGCTGCTGCGGCGGAATATGCTGGCCCATGTGCTCCGGGAGCCCGGCGCCAAAGCAATTCCTTGCGCCCCGGGGGAAGCGATCAGCAACTTCCGGGATGACGTGGATCAAGCGGAAGAAGCGATGAGCTGGTCGGTGGATATGTTTGGCCTGATGGGCTTTGTGATCATCTCCAGTTATATTTTGATTTCGATCGATGCGCAGCTGACGTTCTTCGTCTTCGTCCCGCTCATTCTGGTTGTGACCGCGGCGCAAATTGCGACAGCGCGCATTCAGAAGTACCGGGCTGCCAGCCGCACTGCCACGGCGAATGTGACCAGCTCTATCAGCGAGATGTTCGCCAACGTGCAGGCGATTCAAGTCGCGGGAGCGGAAGAGCGGATCGTCCGGCGGTTCGAACGGCTGAGCGATGAGCGGCGGAAGATGATGGTCAAGGATAAGCTGATTACTGAATCGCTGTCCTCTGTGTTTACGAACTCCGTTAACCTCGGCACCGGACTGATTCTGGTGTTGGCCGGCTACAAGATGCGGAGCGGTTCGTTTTCCGTCGGTGACTTGTCGCTGTTCATTTATTACTTAACCTTTGTCACGCAGTTGATTTCGAACGTTGGGAACTTTATGACGTTTTATAAGCAAATGGCGATCAGCTTCTCCCGCTTGAAGCACATGCTTCAAGGCGCCCCCGCCAAGCTGCTGACGGCTCCCGCATACATCGGGATCGGCAAGCGGAGAGCATCCGAAGCCGATCACGGGATGAAGAGCGCGGCAACGGCGTTAAGCGGCTCGGGGTTGGAGCCGTCTCTGTCGGAACTCGCATTAGTGCAGGGGGAACCACATCGGATGGCTGCCTATCTGCCGGTGGAGCCGCTGCAGCTGCTGGAGGCAAGGGGACTGACGTATCGCTATCCCGAGACCGGCCGGGGCATCGAGAACATCAGCCTGCGGCTGCCGCGCGGCTCGTTTACGGTCGTGACCGGCATGATCGGCTCCGGCAAAACGACGCTGCTGCGGGCATTGCTCGGCCTCCTGCCGGCGGAAGCCGGGGAGATCCGCTGGAACGGCCGCCTTGTCCGTACGCCGGCTGACTTTTTTGTTCCGCCGCAAAGTGCGTATACGGCGCAAATCCCGCGCCTGTACAGCGACAAGCTGCGGAACAACATCTTGCTCGGGCTGCCAGAGGACGAGAGCAGCCTGACGCAGGCGCTGCACGTCGCCGTGCTCGAAGACGACGTGGCACAGCTCGCCCACGGCCTCGACACGATGGTCGGGCCGCGCGGGGTCAAGCTCTCCGGCGGCCAGGTCCAGCGGACCGCGGCCGCCCGGATGCTCGTGCGCGAGGCACAGCTGTACGTGTTCGACGACTTGTCGAGCGCGCTCGACGTCGAGACCGAACGGAAGCTGTGGGAGCGGTTGTTCCAATCTCGAGGTGAGGCCACCTGCCTCGTGGTGTCTCATCGCAAGGCTGCGCTCTCGCACGCGGACCATATCATCGTGCTGAAGGACGGCACGATTGAAGCCGAAGGCACGGCGGAGCAGCTGCTCGCCACCAGCGCCAGCTTCCGCCAGCTTTGGTACGGCGAGGAGCCGCAGGCTGACGGTGCATGAGACGTCCGAATCTAGCTCCAGGCGCTCATTGTTGGTCTGAAGGCCAGCTAGGGGTTATGATGACCCGGGTCAACCCCGGGTCATTTTCTAGTTGATCGCCCGGGTTAATCCGGGTGTGGGGCGATGGACCTATGTCAGCCCGCTATCAGTCCCTCATCACTGCCCGGAGCTTTAGCTGAAGGATAGCTTATGGTAGAATAGGGGAAATTATCCTGATTGAACGGGATACAGTTCGCAAAGAGAGTGGGGAGTATCCTATGGAGTTGACGCAGGAACCCGTCGTACGCATGCGGGACGTCACCAAGCGCATCGGCAGTAAGACACTGATCGACCGATTAACGCTGGACATTCCGAGAGGACAAGTGTACGGCTTCCTGGGACCTAACGGAGCCGGGAAGACGACGACGATCCGGATGATGGTTGGCCTGATGTCGATATCGGAAGGCGATATTCTGATCGAAGGAGCCAGCATCAAGGATCGTTTCGAAGAGGCGATTTCGCATGTCGGCGCCATCGTGGAGAACCCGGAGATGTACAAGTTTCTGACCGGGTACCAGAATTTGCTGCATTATGCTCGCATGTCTCCGGGAGTCACGAAAGAACGGATCTGGGAGGCGGTCGAGCGGGTTGGCATGCAGAACCGTATCCATGACAAGGTCAAGACGTACTCGCTGGGTATGCGCCAGCGGCTGGGCGTCGCGCAGGCCATCCTGCATCGGCCGAAGCTGCTGGTGCTGGACGAGCCCACCAACGGGCTCGACCCGCAGGGCATCCGCGAGCTCCGCGATTATCTGCGGGCGCTGGCGCGGGAGGAAGGAACGACCGTGTTTGTCTCCAGCCATTTGCTGTCGGAAATGGAGCTGATGTGCGACACGGTTGCGGTCATTCAGCAGGGACGACTGGTGGATGTCAAGTCCCTGCATCCGGAAGCTGCCGAAGGCCGGGCACTGGAAACGGCCTTCGACGTAAGCGATCCGCAGCGTGCGGCGGCGCTGATCGAAGGCGGACACCTCGAAGGCGGCCGACTGATCGTATCTGCCGACCGGAAAGCAGTGGCGGAGATCAACGCGAAGCTGGTCATGGCGGGCATTGACGTGTACGCGATCCAGGCGGTGACGCGTTCGCTGGAGGATCAATTCTTGGAGCTGACGGGAGGGAAGGACATTGAATAATTTTCTCGCGCTGGTCCAAAACGAAAATATGAAAATTTATCGGCGGGTTCGCACCTGGATCATGTTCGGGCTGCTTGTCTTACTGACGATCCTGTTTGGGGTGCTGTTCTCGCTGGACGGCGGAAGCCAGCGGATGAGCGCCTGGGATGCGTTGGACCAACTGAGCTTCCTGTATTATCTCGTCAGCATCTATGCGGCTGTGATTGCCGCTGATATCGTAGCCGGCGAGTTCACCTGGGGAACGATCAAGCTGCTGCTGATCCGACCATGGACGCGGACGAAAGTGCTGCTGTCCAAGCTGCTGGCTGTGCTGTTATTTACGCTGGCGATGAGCGCGGTATTTTTCGTCATCGCGCTGGCTGTTTCGTTCCTGATCTTTTCGAATGAGCCGTCGCAATATCTGGGGGACAGCCCCTTAAGCCGGATTCTGGAAAGCCTGCTGTACAGCTATGTTGATCTGCTGGTCATTGCAGCATTTTCGTTTATGCTGTCGACGGTTTTTCGCTCCAGCGGTATCGCGATCGGGCTGTCGATCTTCATCTTGTTTGCAGGCAACATCTTTACATTGTTGTTCCATCCGTCGCGTTATGCTTGGGCCAAATACTTGCTGTTTACCAATATGGACTTAGGTCAATATCGCGGGGGGCAGGTCGGGCCGGCCGGAATGACGCTGGGCTTCTCTATTACGGTGCTGGCGGTTTATGTCTTGCTGTTCCTAGCGGTGGCTTGGCTTGTATTTAAGAAGCGCGACGTAGCGGCGTAAGTTGCGCAAGCTGTATGAGCATCATAAGTAGCACATAAAAGAAGCTCCTGCCTTTCTCATCGGCGGGAGCTTCTTTATCTATCACGGATTCACTTTTAACCTGCTTCAGGGCGTGCTTTCTTGACCTTGCCTTTGCCGCTAGAGGTCGCTGAGGCAGCAGCGGGGGCCACCCGTTCCATTTTGCTCGACCCGTTCAGCAGCCCGCCTTCGACGATGATCAGCTTGGCCACATCCACGTTGCCGTCGATTTGACCGCTGGCCGTGATCGTGAGTTTCCCAGTGGTGGTGATATCACCGATCACTTTGCCAGCGACGATCACATCGGCGCCTTTAATATTGGAGATGGCCTCGCCGGTTTCGCCAATGATGACCTGTCCCTTGCAGTCGATTTCTCCGTGAATTTGACCCTCCACACGCAGATTGGACTTGCACTCCAGCTTGCCTTCTACCAAGCTGCCCTGGCCGATCAGGGTATCGGTCAGACGAGGGGCTTTCTTGTCTTTGAACATAGCGCTTCATCAACTTCCTTTCTACATGCGGATTACTTCAAATAAGGCATCGGGTCAATGGCTTTGCCGCCCTTGACGATCTCAAAATGCAGATGGGGTCCGGTACTGCGTCCGGTGCTGCCCAAGTTGCCGATGCTGGCCCCTTTCTTCACCTCATCCCCGACGGAAACATCAATGTCGCTGAGATGCATGTACCAGGTTTGCAGGCCGCCCGGGTGCTCAATCACAATGTATTTGCCGTGGGACCCGTCCCGGTCGGCAGTGATGACCTTGCCAGCCGCAGCGGCATATACAGGGTCTCCGACTTTACCGGCAATGTCGATGCCCGCATGAAATGCGGCTCGGCCGGTAAACGGATCGGTGCGGTACCCGAAATTCGAGGTCAGCCGCGTGGACAGCGTGGGCCATTCCGACGGTGTGCCCGAGAGGGAGTATTGGGTCTGCTTCGCTTTTTTCAAGGTGAGCGGAACGTGCTTCTCCATCTCGTCCAGCATTTCGTTCATCGCGGCAAATTCGTCTCGCGTACTCGCTGCGAGTCTCTCAATCTCATTGTCATGCACAGCGATGAACTCACCGCCAACCCCGCTGTCCCCCAGAGCGTCCAGCGTCTCGTCCCAGGACAACGAAGACAGCTTGCCAAGATTCTTCGCATCCCCATCTCCGTATTTATCAATAAATTTCTGCAGCTCGGCTTCAAGCTCGGCTACCCGCTCCATCCGTTCCATCATTTCCTTGGACTGGCTTGATAAGGAGATCACTTCGTTCTGCAAGCGCTGAATCGCTTCATCCTTGTTGGTCACCACCGCTTCAAAGGCCAGGGTTTGCTGCTCCAGCTGATGTTCCAGGCGAGAAACGGTCTGTTCCGAGCGAACTTGCAGGCTGACGATCAGCCCGGAAATAGACAGCAGCGCCAGCAAAGGCACGGCAACGACAAGCGGCTTGGAGACTTGCATCTGTTTGACGGGCCGATTGGCATCCCGAAGGACAAGCAGCGTCATCCGGTTGGGATTCGGTACGCTTACGCTCCTCATGGCATCCCCTCCCTACGCTTCGTTGGTTCTATAACTTATCTATTCCTATGATTCTTAAATCATGTCAAAAAAACGGGTCCTGTCTAATATAAATACGGCGGAATCCGTTAAATTTCGAAATCTGACATGAATAAACCGCAGGCCGGATGGTTAATGATGATGGCAGGGGAGGGTGGAAGGCATGCTCTGGCTGATTGGCATTTTACTTCTTTTTATCGTACACGTTGCATTGATCCTGCTGCTGGAATTCCGCAATCCCGCCAAAGCGGTTGCCTGGATGTTTATCTTGTTTTTGTGCCCACCTTTAGGTCCCGTCCTCTACTATTTCATGGCCCGGGACTATCGGAAGCGCAAAAAACTGCTGCACCGGGGTCCCGTCCCATTCCTTAGCTTACGGATGCTGCTGCGCAATCACTTGGCAAGTCCGGTCCGCTTGCAGGAGATGAGCAACCCGGAAATGCATCATCAGGAGCGGCTGTATCAGCTGCTGACGCACCATGCGGCCAATCCGATCACTGGCCGAAATCAAACGCAAGTGTATTCCTCCGGGGAAAAAGCGTTTGGGGCCATGCTGGAGCGGATGGAGCAAGCACGAGATCATATTCATCTGGAATTTTATATTTTCCGCAGCGACATGATTGGCTCGGCCTTTTCCGAAGTGATGATCCGGAAAGCCCGGGAAGGGGTCAAGGTCCGGATGATCTGCGATGGGCTGGGAAGCTTTAAGCTGGAGCATGCATTTATTGAGCGGCTTCGGGCAGCCGGGGTGGAGGTCTTCTTCTTTCTGCCGGCACGAGTGGCTATGCTGAACCGCCGGGTCAATTATCGCAATCATCGGAAAATTCTTGTGGTGGATGGGAAGTTCGGATTCGTAGGCGGATTAAATGTGGGCGACGACTATCTCGGTCTTTATGAAAAAATGGGGTACTGGCGCGACACGCATCTGCAGCTGAATGGAGATTCGGTTTATTATTTGCAGCTCACCTTCCTGGAGGATTGGCTGCTGGCATCGGGGCAGGATCTTGGAGACCCCGCTCTGTTTCCGCCCCATGAAGGGTCTGGTCAGGAGCAGGTGCAGATCTTGACCAGCGGACCCAATTTGCTGCGCAACCCGATTCATGAAATGTGCTTTAATTCGATTGCGGTGGCGAAGCGCCGGATCTGGATCGCTTCGCCCTATTTCATTCCCGACCCCAGCGTATATTCCGCCCTGAAAACGGCGGCATTAAGCGGAATCGAAGTGATCATCCTCATGCCTTACCATTCGGACAGTCGCTTGGTGAAGCTGGCTTCCTTGTCTTACGTGGAGGAGCTGCTCGAGGCCGGGGTCAAGTTCTTTCAGTATACGAAGGGCTTTATTCATGCCAAAGTGATGATCATCGACGATCTGCTCGCTTCGGTGGGAACCGCGAACATGGATATGCGCAGCTTTTTTTATAACTTCGAAATGACAGCGTTGTTGTTGGATCCGGGGACCATCGCTCGGCTCGAGAGCGACTTCAAGCAGGATCTGCTCGATTCGAGCCCAGTGGTGTTTGAGGAATTTACTCAGCGGCCGCAAGGGCAGAAAATGCTGGAGCTGCTGGCACGGCTGCTGTCGCCGTTGTTGTAGCGGTTAGCAGCGAGTGCGGCGAGAGCTTCCATCGCTAGGCCCGGACAGGAGATTTTAAATGCTGCAAAATCAGCTGAAGGGACTGGGGAGGGACGGTCTCAAGCAAATCTCCCCGCTCCTTCAGGCGTTGACCGATATTCAGCAGGTTAAAATCCGCAGGCCTCGGGTTCTTCCGTACCTCATCCCAAGTTAACGGAGTCGATACGCTGGCGGCTTCCCGGGCGCGAGGGGTATAGGGAGCTGCCAGCGTTTTGCCGGCGTAATGCTGCAAGTAGTCGAAGTAGATTTTGTCGCCGCGGTCTTTTTTGAGCCGTTCAATGGTAAATAGGTGAGGGTGCTTCTCGGTGACGTAGCGGGCGACAAAATGACCAACCATCCGCAGCTCGTCAAAGGTGATGCCGTATTCGATCGGTACAATGATCTGCACGCCGGTGGCGCCGGACGTCTTCGGCACCGATTGCAAGCCCAGCGACGTCAAAATATCTCCAACCAAAGCCGCGGCCTCCATAATCCGCGGTTCGTCCTCCAGCGTGGGGTCCAGGTCGATCATCCATTCGCATGGCAGTTCCTCCCCGACATAATGCAGAGACGGATGAAATTCGATGCAAGCCAAGTTGCCCAGCCACAGCAGCACCGGCAGCCGGTCAAGCACGACATAATTGATGTTCTCATGAACGGCCGTTCGAACGAAGGGCGGGAGCGGTTCGGGGGCATTTTTCTGGTAAAAAAACTTGCCGTGAATGCCGCCGGGATAACGAATCGTCGTCAGCAGACGGTTGCGGCAATATTTCAGCAGGTAAGGCGACAGCTCGGCCAGCTTCTCCAAGTACATTTGCTTGGTGATGCCGGCTTCAGGCCACAATAGCTTGTCCGGGTTAGAGATGGGAATCTCTTCGCCTTCGACGGTAATCGTTCCTTTGATCGTTCGGGGCATAACGGTTCCTCCTTGCTGGAATCGATGAAAGATGTTCGCCTGCTTCGGGTTGTTGATTCTAGGCTTGCCTGAGGGCGAGGAAACTATGAGCGAACGAACCTCCGGAATGGTTCAAGCGAGGCAGGGGCAAATTAGGGAGCAAGCGGCAGTTCGGGTTTGGAGAAGGTAAGAACCAGAATAGGCACATTGGAGCGGGGAGGTGAAGAAGCGGCATGGAATGGAAACCGATCATCCCATTTGAACCGATTCGCAGCGAGTCGATCCCACAAGGCGAAGAATGGGTGGCCCAGGTCAAATGGGACGGAGTGCGGATGTTAACCTATAATGACGGCCGCGAGGTCAAACTGATCAACCGCAAGGGCAATGATCGAAGTATGCAGTATCCGGAGTTTCTGGATACTGGGGAATTCTGCCGGGCGCATTCGGTCATTCTTGACGGCGAGATGATCGCTCTCTCCGGCGGCAAGCCGTCGTTTCACGAGATCATGCGGCGGGACAGCTTGCGGCGAGAGCAGGAGATTCGCTTTGCCGCTCAGCGGATTCCGGCGATCTATATGATCTTCGACATCTTGCATTATGACGGCAAGTGGGTGAATGGAGAGCCATTAACGCATCGCCAACAGCTGTTGCAAGAGCTGGTCATCCCTTCCGAGCGGGTGCAGATCGTCCCCAATGTGGCGGACGGGGAGCTGCTGTACGACTTGATGAAGCAACGGGGGTGGGAAGGTATTGTCTCCAAGCGGCTCGACAGCACCTATGCGTTTGGCGGCAAGGATGCTCGTTGGGTCAAGAAAAAGCTGGCCCGCGACCTGTATGCCGCCATTGGCGGAGTGACCTACCGGGACGGCGGGGTGAACGCCATCTTGTTGGGCTTGTACGACCCAGAGGGACGGTTCATCTACATCGGCCATGCCGGCAGCGGCAAATGGAAGGGAGCGGACTGGCGAGATCTGACTGAGAACGTAAAGCCGCTCATCATCCCGGATCGCCCGTTTGCCAACGTCCCTGAACGCATGAAAGGGGCCGTCTGGATTCAGCCGGCCCTAACGGTTAAGGTGCAGTTCCTGGAGTGGACGCCCGGCGGCACGATGCGCCACCCGATTATCCAAGGATGGGCGAATGTCCCGCCTGAGGCTTGTCATATGGAGCAAAGCATGTAAACGGCTGACGGTTCGACCAACAAGCGGTGACGATGACGCCTTTGCTTTATTTTGCCTCCGGCTTGGTGGTGGTGCGGCGCTTGGGCTTCGGCTTCACGGCAACGGTTGGCGTTACGGTCTCATTGTCTGCACCAGCTTTTTTGGCCTTCCCTGCAGCGGGAGCGGCTTCGTCCTCGGCCTTGGCTTTCTTGGCGGCGGTCTTCCGCGTCCGTTTGGCTGGAGCCGCAGCGGCTGGCCCCGGATCGGTCGCCACCGGCGGCTTGACCGCCTCGATGCTCGCCTGCAGCGCCGCCATGAGGTCGATGACGTTGGTCTCCGGCTTGGCCGGAGCCAGGCTGATTTCCTCGCCAGCGACTTTTTGCTCAATCATTTGCAGTAACCCTTCGCGGTAGTCGTCGGTGTATTTCTCCGGCTCGAATGGGGTGGACAGCTGTTCGATCAACATTTTGGCCATCGTCAGCTCTTTGTCGTTCACTTGAACGTTCTCCGGCAAGTTAGGCACTTGGGAGATCGGGCGGATCTCGTCTGGATAGAAGATCGTTTCGATCGCTAAACACCCTTCCATCACGCGGATGGCAGCTAAGCTGCTTTTGGAGCGGATGGCGATTTTGGCAATCCCGATTTTCCCCGTATCCCGCATCGCTTCAAGCAGCAGTTGATACGCATTCCCTCCGGCTTGATCCGGCGCCAAGTAATACGTCTTCTGAAAATAAATCGGATCGATTTCCTTCAAATCCACGAAATCGATGATCTTGATCGTTTTTTCGGCGTTGGCGGACAACTGCTCCAATTCTTCTTTTTCAAATAGAACGTACTTGCCCTTCTCGTATTCATAACCGCGCGAAATATCTTCCCAATTCACGTCAACGTCGCACGCCGGACAACGCCGTACATACGAAATCGGGCTGCCGCACACTTTATGGATGTATTTCATGGAGATGTCCTTGTCTTCGGTGGCCGAAAACATTTTGACCGGTACATGGACCAGCCCGAAGCTGATCGCTCCTTTCCAGACGGTATGCATCGTGTAAACCCCTTTCTTTGTGCTTCCTTCAAAATCGTCGCAGGCAAATATGCTATTAATCCGTAGTATGGTTTGAAATCTATTTTCTATTTACGTGAGGGGAGTGAATCTTCGTTCCGGTGTTCTGCGGTTGCGGGGGGTGCAGTGGACCGATATAATGAGGACAGGCCTAGCAAGGATTTGAGGCAGCACGAAATGTTGCTGTAACGGATATTGTGGACGTGGTGATGTGGGCAGGTTGCTGGAGCAGATACCATGACTTTCTAACGGACACCAGAGACGTTATATGCCTGCAGGGAAGGAAATCAGGAATCTAACGGACAGGAAAGACCTTATTTGACGGAAATGATCAACTTTTTCTTCCGAAACGTTGGATTAACGCCTTCTGAGTCCGTTAGCGCGGGAAATGTCCGGGAAATCAGCAAATAAGGTCATCTCGGTCCGTTAGTGGAGCAGGGCTGGGGAGCTTGGGTCGGCGTTGCACGACAAAGCTCAGCGATACTCAGTGATGCAGCACTGCTCATCATGGTTCAGTAAGTCTCAGCGAAGTGTTGTTCGAGTGAGTTCGGCTTAAGCCAATCAACTAAGTTCAATTTAGACCAACTGAGCAACTCAGGTGCTCGATTTCGAAGCGTTGTGACTCAAAGCTATGGCAATTTCGTTGGAACGTGACAAAAGGTGGTAAGCTAAAGTGAGCATGGATCAAAATAAAGGCAGCACCTCTGCACGGTGGGTCTACGAAGCCGAGGATTTGAAGGGGACGGAGCGGCTGGCGGAAGCGTTGGCGAAGCTGGCCCAGCCGGGAACGGTGATCGCCCTGGACGGGGATCTTGGTGCGGGCAAAACGGCGTTTTCCCAGCTGTTCGCCAAGCACCTCGGCGTGAAGGATACCGTGAACAGTCCGACCTTTACTTTAATTAAGGAGTATGAGGGCAGGCTGCCTTTTTATCATATGGACGTCTATCGGCTGTCGCTGGATGAGGCGGATGAGCTGGGGCTGGATGAGTATTTCTACGGCCACGGCGTAACGCTGGTGGAGTGGGCCAGCTTGATTGAGGAGCTGCTCCCGGAGGACAAACTGCAGATTTACATCGAGACAGTGTCGGCCACAGGACGGCGTATGCATATCAACGTGCAGGGGGCAACCTATGAGTCATGGGTGCCGGCCCTGAAAGAGATTGGAGTATCCGAATCATGAACGAACATGAAAATATACGGTCATCGCAGCGGTTGTTGACGCTCGACACCGCCACTTCTTCGCTGGCGGTGGCGGTGATGGAGGGCGGCCGCGTGTTGGCCGAACGAACGATCCATGCCGAACGGAACCATTCGGCATATTTGGTCACGGCGATCGGGGATTGCCTGAAGGCGGCAGGGCTCGCCAAGCAGGATCTGGACGGGATCGCCGTCGGGGTGGGGCCAGGCTCCTACACCGGGATCCGGATTGCCGTCACGACCGCCAAGACGTTGGCGTGGTCGTTACGGCTGCCGGTCTACGGCGTCTCGAGCCTGGCTGCCTTGGCGCTGGGCGGCTGGGCCAGCGCCAGCGGGCAAGACGCCGCCGCGCTGGGCGAGCTCGCCGCGCGGCGAAGCGCGCCGGCCGGCTCGGCCCGGCCGGCGGAAGAAGGCCGCCGCGCTGCCGCCGGCGGCCACTGGATCGCGCCGCTGATCGATGCGCGGCGCGGCCAGGCTTATTCGGCGCTGTTCGCTGCACCAGCGCCGGGCGGCCTGCCGGAGCGTCTCGAACCCGACGCGATCCGGCTGATGGATGGGTGGGCCGACGAGCTGAAGCGGCAGCTGGAGCAGCTGCCTGCAGAGGAACGGCCGGCCCGCCTCTGGTTCGTGGGCGAGACCGAGAAGCATGAGGCGGCGATCGCGCCGCTGATCGCCGCCTTCGGCGAGCTCGTCCAGCTCGTGCCTTACGAGCTGGAGGGCGCATGGGTTGGCATTGCCGGCACGGCGCGCACCGCGCTGCCGGCGGACGACGTCCATGCGCTGGAGCCGAACTATACGCAGCTGGCCGAAGCCGAAGCCAAACGGCTGCGGAACGCTTAAGGCGAGGGGGCGGCGAAGCTGGAACAAGATCTGGAACAAGATATCGTATTCCGCACCATGACCCTCGCGGATTTGCCGGACGTCATGGTGATCGAACATGAATCGTTTACGCTTCCGTGGAGTGAGGAAGCGTTTCGTAACGAGTTAACGCATAACCATTTTGCACGGTATCAAATCATGGAATATCGCGGCGAACCGATTGGATATGCCGGGATGTGGACGATCCTCGATGAGGCCCATGTCACGAACATTGCTGTTCGTACCGCTTATCGCGGTCATCATCTCGGGGAGAAGCTGCTGCGTCGGATGATGGACTGGGCCATAGAGCTGGGGATGGTCCGGATGACGCTGGAGGTGCGGGTATCCAATGTTGTTGCCCGCTCGCTTTATCAGAAAATGGGCTTTACCCCGGCAGGCGTGCGGAAAGGGTATTATTCCGATAATCATGAAGATGCAATCATAATGTGGTGCGAGCTGCCAAGGTCGCAGTCGGAAACCGGGGAAGGAAGCGAAGGTTTGTGGTGAAGCAAGAGCAAGATGTGTATATTTTGGCGGTGGAGACGAGCTGTGACGAAACCTCAGCCGCCGTGGTGAAGAACGGAACGGAGGTGCTGAGCAACCTGATCGCCAGTCAGATTGAAACGCACCGGGCGTTTGGCGGCGTGGTGCCGGAGGTCGCTTCGCGCAAGCATGTCGAGAGCATTACGCGGATGCTGGAAGAAGCCGTACAGGAGGCGGGGATTGCGCCGGAATCGTTGTCGGCGATCGCCGTGACGGAAGGGCCGGGTTTGGTCGGCGCTCTGCTCGTTGGCATCATGGCAGCGAAGAGCCTCGCGTTCGCCTTAGATAAGCCCCTGATTGGCGTTCATCATATTGCCGGTCACATCTACGCTAACCGCTTGGAGGCGGAGATGGTGTATCCGTCCATGGCGCTGGTGGTTTCGGGCGGTCATACCGAGCTGGTGCTGATGGAGCGGGAAGGAAGCTTCCGTCTGCTTGGACGGACGCGCGATGATGCCGTCGGTGAAGCTTACGACAAGGTGGCTCGGGCGCTGGGCTTCCCGTATCCCGGCGGTCCCTTCGTGGACAAGCTGGCTGCGGAGGCGGAGGAAGCCGAAGAGCTGCCGCGGGCGTGGCTGGAGCCGGATTCTTACGATTTCAGCTTAAGCGGACTCAAATCGGCCGTACTGAACGCAGTGAATCAGCACAAAATGCGCGGGGAGGACGGCTACCAAGCAGCGATTGCTCGCGGATTCCAAGAGTCGGTCATCGAAGTGCTGGTGGAAAAAGCGATCCGCGCGGTCAAGGCAACCGGCTCCCGCCAACTGCTGCTCTGTGGGGGCGTCGCTGCGAATCGCGGGCTGCGCGCGGCACTGACCGAGCGCTGTGAGCGCGAAGGCATCGCTTTGTTGATCCCCTCGCTGAAGTATTGTACCGACAACGCCGCGATGATTGGCGCTGCCGCCTATTTGAAATGGCGCAGCGGTGAATTTTCCGATCTGGAGCTGAAAGCGGAGCCTTCTCTTTCGCTGGAGGGCTGGTCTGTAAGCGAGGAGTAGGGTACAACCGAAACATTGCCAAAATCAAAAGGCCGGACAGTGTGTCCGGCCTTTTTCTTAGTGTGCCACGCATGGCGATTAACTAGGTGGTGAAAGTCCACTGTGGGGGTTTGTAGTTACCAACCACTAGCCAAGAGCAAGGGTGTCCACCGCGAGGTGGAATCCAAAGGAAGCTGGAGGCA
>Ga0310827_100315_pt1 | contig 44579 bp, 47 predicted proteins | sample WT_ome_2_FD_201309 | JGI IMG/M metagenome (GOLD analysis project Ga0310827, IMG submission 201309) | Sorghum-adapted microbial communities enriched on wild type (WT) sorghum from Joint BioEnergy Institute, Emeryville, California, United... ... | reverse complement strand
TGATCGACGCGCTGCGGGCCGCCCCGAAGTCGAAGCTCGGTTCGATCGCGGCGAACAGCCAATGCCGTTCGCTCTCCGGAATTCCCAGCAGGATGCAGATCATCTGCATGGGAAGTTCCACCGCCACCTCGACGACGAAGTCGACGGGCCGGCCGGGTTCGATCGCCTCGAACAGCCGGGCCGCACGGGACCGCAGATCGTCTTCGACCCGGGTGATCATGCGCGGCGTCAGCCCGGAGCTGACCAATCGGCGGATCTGGGCGTGCCGCGGATCGTCCATCATGTTGAGCACCTGCCCGGCGATCGGCAGATCCTGCAGCAGGGTGCCGCCGTATTGCCGGTCGCCACCGGTCACCGACGAGTAGGTGACTGGATCTCGCAGCACTGCAAGGGTTTCCAGATAGGTGGCCACCGACCAGAACCCTTCGCCGTCGGGGGTGTGCTCGGTGGGTTCATGCCAGTACACCGGGGCGGCCGCGCGGTGCTCGGCGAACAGCTCGTGCGGGAACCCGGCGGCGAAGTTGTCCAGGTCGGTCAGGTCCACCCCGGCCAGACTCACAAGATGGCCCCCGAGGTGTACTTGGCGGCCTCCGGATACCGGCTGACCAGTTCGTCGACCGCGCCGACCACGGTGTCGACCTGCGATGCCGCGGCTCCGGTGAACGCCTGCCGGTCGGCGAGCGCGGCGTCGAGCGCCGGGCGGTCCAGCGGCAGCCGCGGATCGGCGGCAAGCCGGTCCAACAGGTCTGGCTCCGAACCCTTTTCGCGCATGTCCAGCGCGACGGCGACGGCGTGCTCCTTGATCACCTCGTGCGCCGCCTCGCGACCCATACCCGCGCGCACCGCGGCCATCAGGATGCGGGTGGTGGCCAGGAACGGCAGGTACCGGTCCAGTTCCCGCTGGATCACCGCCGGGTAGGCGCCGAACTCGTCGAGCACGGTCAGGAACGTCTCGATCTGGCCGTCGATGGCGAAGAACGCGTCGGGCAGCGCCACCCGGCGCACCACCGAACAGAACACGTCGCCTTCGTTCCACTGCGCGCCGGCCAACTCGGCCGCCATCGACGCGTAGCCGCGCAGCACCACCTGCAGTCCGTTGACCCGTTCGCAGGACCGGGCGTTCATCTTGTGCGGCATCGCCGAGGAGCCGACCTGACCGGGCGCGAAGCCCTCGGTGACCAGTTCGTGGCCGGCCATCAGCCGGATGGTGGTGGCCAGCGAGGACGGGGCGGCCCCCAGCTGCACCAGCGCGGAGATCACCTCATAGTCCAGCGATCGCGGGTACACCTGCCCGACGCTGGTGAAAACCTCCTTGAAGCCCAGGAATTCGGCGACCCGCCGCTCGAGTTCGGCCAGCCGCTCCGAGTCGCCGCCGAACAGGTCGAGCATGTCCTGCGCGGTGCCCATCGGGCCCTTGATGCCGCGCAGCGGGTAGCGGGCGATGATCTCCTCGAGCCGGGTCAGCGCCCCGAGCATCTCCTCGGCGGCCGAGGCGAACCGCTTGCCCAGCGTGGTGGCCTGGGCGGCGACGTTGTGGCTGCGGCCGGCCATCACCAGGTCGCGGTAGCTCAGCGCGCGTTCGGCGAGCCGGGCCACCACCGCCACCCCGTGCGCGTGCACCAGTTCCAGCGAGCGGCGGATCTGCAGCTGCTCGACGTTCTCGGTGAGGTCGCGGCTGGTCATCCCCTTGTGCACGTGCTCGTGGCCGGCCCGGGCGTTGAACTCCTCGATCCGTGCCTTGACGTCGTGGCGCAGCACCCGTTCGCGGGCGGCGATCGCATCCAGGTCGACGTCCTCGACCACCCGCTCGTAGTCGGCGATCACCTCGTCGGGGATGTCGACACCGAGCTCGGCCTGGGCCCGCATCACCGCGATCCACAGCCGACGCTCGGCGACTACCTTGGCCTTCGGCGACCAGATCGCCGTCATCTCGTCGCTGGCGTAGCGGTGGGCCAGCACATTCGGGATCGTCACAGATACACAGCTTACGGGGGACGAAAGGGCGGACCGGCGGATGCGCTTTGTCGGACTCGACCTGGCCTGGGGTACCCGCAACCCGTCCGGGGTGGCGGTGCTGGCCGCCGACGGCACGCTCGACCATGTCGGCGCGGCGCGGGATCACCGCACGGTGCTCGACACCGTCCGTCCGTTCACCACGGGTGCGTGCCTGGTCGGCATCGACGCACCGCTGATCGTGCGCAACGCCACCGGGCGGCGGCCCGCCGAGGCCGCCCTGAACGCCGACTTCGCCCGCTTCGACGCCGGCGCACATCCGGCGAACACGTCGCTGCCGGTGTTCGCCGCGGGCCTGCCGGGGGCGCGGATCGCCGATGCGTTGGGCCTGGACGTCGATCCGCGGTCCACCGCCGAACGCCGGGCGATCGAGGTGTACCCGCATCCGGCCACCGTCGCGTTGTTCCGGCTGGGCCGCACACTGAAGTACAAGCGCCGCGGCCGCCGCACCGTCGAACAGCGCAAATCCGCTCTGCTGCAGTTGATGTGGTTGCTCGAAGGGCTCGACACCGCCGACCCGTCGCTGTATGTCGACCATCCCCACTGGCGGGCGCTGCGCCGGCAGGTGGCGACGGCGACCGGGCCGGTTCAGCTGGACCGGGCGGAGGATCCGGTGGATGCGGTGTTGTGCGCCTACATCGCGATGTTCGCCCACCGGCGTCCCGGTGACGTCGTGGTGTACGGCGACGGCGCCACCGGATACATCGTCACGCCACGGCTGCCTGCGGACCTGACGCCGGCTCCGCGGGTGCGGGCGGTCAGTCCGGCGGCAGCACCATCTTGGCCGGATCGCCGACGGCGCGGGTGGGGATGCCGAGCTGACGGTTGATCGCCATGGTCACGCCGAACAGCAGCACGCCGATGACGATCAGCACGACCGACAGCAGGTACTGCTGCGCCGGCCGGCCGGACAGCGGGGTCACCAGATACAGCGACGCCACGAATCCCACCACCGGGAGGAAGGTCGGGGTGCGGAAGTGCCGCCGCGCCACCACCGGATCGCGCGACTCGTCGCGGCGCAGCACCAACACCGCCACGTTGACCATCGCGAACACCGCCAGCAGCAGCAGCGAGGTGGTGCCGCCGAGGACGGCGATGGCGGTGCTGTCGGCGAACGCGGTCACGTAGAAGATCAGGCCGAAGGCGATGAGGGTGGTGAAGATGATCGCCACCCACGGGGTCCGGCGGCGGGGGTGCACCGATCCGAGGACCGGCGGCAACACCCGCTGGCGGGCCATGCCGTAGATGAGCCGGCTGGCCATCAGCATGTTGATCAGCGCCGTGTTGGACACCGCGAACATCGAGATCCACGGCAGCAGCTCCTCGATGGGCAGTCCGGGCGCCCCGGCCTTGACCACCTCGACCAACGGGACATCGCTGGCCTGCAGGGTGCCGACGGGCACGAGGGCGACCGCGACGATGGCGACGACGACGTAGACGGCGCCCGCGATGCCCAGACCGGTCAGCAGGGCGCGGGGGAAGATCACCACCGGGTCCCGCGTCTCCTCGGCCATGTTGACCGAGTCCTCGAACCCGACCATCGCGAAGAACGCCAATGACGTTGCGGCGCTGACCGCCAGGAAGACGCTCTTGTCGGTGGTGGTCTCGAAGGCGACCACCCGGGTGAAGTCGACGTCGGCGCCGCCGCCGGTGAAGGCCCACAGCCCGACGAAGATCACCAGCAGCAGACCGGAGATCTCGACGATGGTGAGCAGGACGTTGAGCCGGACGCTCTCCCCGACGCCGCGCAGGTTCACCATCGCCAGCAGGGCCATGAACAGCAGGGCCACCCCGGCGACTCCGAGCCGGCCCCACTCCTGGCCCAGCCCCACCTCCAGGTTGGCGGCGAAGAACCGCGATGCGGTGGACGCCGACGTGATGCCCGAGCACATCACGATGAACGCCACCAGGAAGGTGACGAACTGGATTCCGAACGCCTTGTGGACGTACAGCGCCGCGCCGGCGGCCTGCGGGTATTTGGTGACCAGCTCGAGGTAGCTGAACGCGGTGACGGTCGCGATGAGGAAGGCGATCAGGAACGGCAGCCACGCCGCTCCGCCGACCTCTCCGGCCACGTCTCCGACCAGGGCGTAGATTCCGGTGCCCAGGATGTCGCCGACGATGAACAGAAGCAGCAGGCCGGGCCCCAGCACCCGGCGCAGCTCGGGCTGTGCCTGCTCGGTTCGCGTCCCGCTCATCGCCGGCCTTCCGGTCGGTGGACGGCGTTGATCATCGCTCAAGCGTACGGTGCCAGCACGTCGATCACGTCGATCAACGTCGAACGCGCCGTCGCCCGCGGACCGTCCCCGTCGCCGACCAGGGCCGCGACCACCGCCCCGTCGACCGCGCACACCAACGCGCTGACCAGTTCGGGGCGCACCGCGCGGCCGGACCGCTCCACCACCTTGACCACGGCGTCGGTGCGCTGCTTGCGGATCTGCCGCTGGATGTCGCGCAGCGCCGGCTGCCGGGCGCAGGCGATGTAGCGCTCGTAGCGGGAGATCAGCTCCTCGGTGGCGGTGATGCCCGAGGCGGTGCCGACCAGCACGTCGACCAGCACGTCGGCGGTGGTCTCGGCGCCGCGGCGGCGCCGGGCCACCGCCGCCACCCGCTGCTCGAGCTGCCGGGTCTCCCGGGCGCCGATATGGGTGACGGCCTGCACGATCAGATCGTCGAGCGAGGAGAAGTAGTAGGTGGTCGACGCCAGCGGCAGCCCGGCCCGCCGGGCCACCGCCCGGTGCCGCACCGCGTCGAAGCCGCCTTCACACAGCAGCTCGGCGGCCGCACTGATCAGTGCGTCCCGCCGCCGCTCTCCCTTCGGAGTCACCGCTGCCGTCACGTTTAGCATGCTGCCAGCAATAACGCTGCGGCATGGAGCTTTCGACGGAACACTCAGCGATCACTCAGCCGGGTGCGGGCCGGCGCCGGCCGCCGTCAGCCGACTTCGGCGCAGACCAGTTTCGGTTCGTGGTGATCGCCCTCGCCGCCGGCCTCGTGCACGACGACGGTGAGCGCCTCGCCGTCGGGCAGCGGCCGGTCCACCTCGGTGACGGCGAATCCGCTGCCGACCGCGTCGCTGGTGAAGGTCAGGTGCACCTCGTTGGGCGGCATGTCGTCACCGTTCGGGTCGAACTTGAAGTGCGGGCCACCGGGATCCGGCGCGTCACACGGCGAGGTGTGCAGATGGGCCACGTAGTCCACCCGGGGGCCCAGGCCGAACATCGTGAGCGTCACCGTCGCGCCTTCGGGGGTGCGCACCTGCTCGGCGACGCCGCCGATCTCCTCGGCGCCGGCCGGGGCGTCCGGCACGGGCGCGAACTCACCGCGCAGCGTCACGGCGTCGGTCTCGGCCTCGACGGAGGTGGTGGTCTCTCCGGTGTCCGGGGCGGCCTCCTCGCTGTCACCGCCGCCGCAGGCGGCCAGCGGCAGCGTCAGGGCCGCCAATGCACCGAGCGCCAAACGGGTTCGTGTGGTCATCTCAAGACTCCTTCTGTCGGGTGCCGGGCAGTTCGATGCGGTTCTCCGCCGCGGCGAGGGCGATATCGGACCGAAAGTGGCTGCCGGGCAACCGAATCGATTTGATCACCCGGTAGGCCTGGTCCCGGGCGGCGGCCAGGTCCTCGCCGGTGCCCACGATGGACAGCACCCGCCCGCCCGCCGACACCACCGAGCCGTCGGAGCCGCGCGCCGTCCCGGCGTGCAGCACGCCGTCGGCCTCGGCCCCGACGATCACATCGCCGACGCGGGGACGTCCTGGATAGTTCTCGGCGGCCAGCACCACCGTCACCGCGGCGCCGTCGCGCCAGCGCAGGGCGGGCTGCTCGGCCAGCCGCCCGGTGGCGACGGCGTGCAGCAGCTGCCCCAGCGGGGATTCCAGCAGTGCGAGCACGGCCTGGGTCTCGGGATCGCCGAAGCGGCAGTTGAACTCGACCACCGCGGGTCCGGCGGAGGTGATCGCGAGCCCGGCGTACAACACCCCCGAGAACGGGCTTCCGCGCCGGACCAACTCGGCGGCAACGGGTTTCACGATGTCATCGACGATCCGGGTGACGGTCTGATCGGGCAGCCACGGCAGCGGCGCGCAGGCGCCCATACCGCCGGTGTTCGGCCCGGCGTCGCCGTCACCGACGCGTTTGAAGTCCTGCGCGGGCAGCATCGGCACCACGGTCTCGCCGTCGACCAGGCACAGCAGCGAGACCTCCGGGCCGTCCAGGAAGGTCTCCAGCAACACCGGGTGCCCGGCGTCGAGCAGGGCGGCGGCGTGGGCGCGGGCCGCCGCGCGGTCCGCGGTCACCACCACACCCTTGCCGGCGGCCAGGCCGTCGTCCTTGACCACCCACGCGGGGTCACCGGCCGGGGGCCCGAACCGGTCCAGGGCGGCGTCCAGATGGGCGGGGTTGTCGATGAGTTCGCTGCCGGCGGTGCGCACCCCGGCGGCGGTCATCACGTCCTTGGCGAACGATTTCGACCCCTCGATGCGGGCCGCCTCCCTGGTCGGGCCGAAGCAGGCGATGCCCGCCGCGCGCACCGCATCGGCAACGCCGAGCACCAGCGGCACCTCGGGTCCGATCACCACCAGGTCCGCCTGGATCTCCTTGGCGAGTCGGGCGACCGCGTCACCGGAGGCGATGTCGACGTCGTACTGGTCGGCGATGGCGGCGGTGCCCGCGTTACCCGGCGCGATGGCGAGGCTGTCCACGCCGGGGTCGCGCCGCAGCGCCATCAGTAGGGCGTGTTCACGAGCTCCTGAGCCGATTACGAGGACGCGCACAGTTCTCAACCCTAATGGCACAGCCAGGCCATACACCTTCACCATTAGTGTATGGTCGGTGTCGAGCGTGTCCCGTGTCACACGAAGGAGGTGGTCGCCATGTCGGCAGCCCACAGCAGCCCCGCCCTCGGTCAGAGCCCATTCGGCGCCGGTTTCGATTTCACCGATCCGGACGTTCTGCTCCGCGGTATCCCGGTCCGTGAGTTCGCCGAGCTGCGCAAGACCGCGCCGGTGTGGTGGTGCGAGCAGTCCGAGACGATCTTCGGCGACACCGGTTACTGGGTGATCAGCCGCCACGAGGACATCAAGAACATCTCGCGCAACAGCGATCTGTGGTCGACCAACCGCAAGGGTGCGGTGATGGTGATGCCGGAGGGCGCCACCCCCGAACAGCTCGAGCTCACCAAGGCGCTGCTGATCAACCACGACCCGCCGGAACACACCCGGCTGCGCAAGCTCGTCTCGCGGCTGTTCACCCCGCGCGCGGTGGCCGAACTGGAGTCGAAGCTGGCCGTGGCCGCCCGCGACATCGTCGCCCGGGCCCGGGAGCGGGGCAGCGGCAACTTCGTCGAGGACATCGCGATGAATTTGCCGCTGCTGGCGATCGCCGATCTGATCGGGGTTCCCGAGGAGGACCGGGAGAAGGTCTTCCACTGGTCGAACTGCATCATCAACACCGACGACCCGGACTTCGACTCGGATCCGACGGCGGCCAATGCCGAGCTGATGGGCTATGCGTACACCATGGCCGAGCAGCGCCGCCGCCATCCGCAGGACGACATCGTGACCCGGCTGGTGCAGGCCGACCTGGAGGACGGCAGCGGTGAGGCGCTGGGCGAGGTCGAGTTCGCGTTCTTCGTGATCCTGCTGGCGGTGGCCGGCAACGAGACCACCCGCAACGCGATGACGCACGGGATGAACGCGTTCTTCGAGAACCCGGATCAGTGGGAGCTGTTCAAGCGGGAACGGCCGGAGACCGCGATCGACGAGATCGTGCGGTGGTCCACACCGGTGCACTGCTTCCAGCGCACCGCGCTGGCCGATGTCGAGATCGGTGGGGTGACGATCCGGGAAGGCGAGCGCGCGGGCCTGTTCTACAGCTCGGCCAACTACGACGAGGAGGTCTTCGACCGGCCGTTCGAGTTCGACATCCTGCGCGACCCGAACCCGCACCTGGGGTTCGGCGGACACGGCGCGCATTACTGCATCGGCGCCAACCTGGCCCGCATGGAGATCAAACTGATCTTCAACGAGATCGCCGATCAGATCCCTGACATCGCCAAACTGTCCGAGCCGGTGCGGCTGCGGTCGGGCTGGCTCAACGGTGTGAAGGAGCTGAGGGTCTCCTACGTGGGCTAGCCATCCCGCCCACGCAGTAGCATTCCCACCATGCGCACCCACGGCTGGGGCGGTTCGGCGCCGGCCAGTGACGAGGAGGCGATCGCGCGGATCCTCGAGGCCGCCAAGCGGACCATCGAGGAGCGCGGCGCCGAGTTCAGCATCGCCGACGTCGCCCGAGCCGTCGGGGTGACCCGGCAGACGGTGTACCGGTATTTCCCCAGCACCGACGCCCTGCTGGTGGCGGCGGCCATGCATGCGGCCGGTGACTTCCTGGACCGGCTGGCGGTCCACCTGCAGGGCATCACCGATCCGGTGGAGGCGGTCGCCGAGGCGATCGCCACCACCCTGGAGTGGCTGCCCGAGGACACACACATCGGGCTGCTGGTGGCGCCGGGCCGGCCCACCGCGCACACCGAGTCGGTGACCTCCGATGTGGCGATCGACTTCGCCAACAGGATGTTGCGCCGGTTCGACGTGGACTGGGCGGCGGTCGGCTACTCCGACGCCGACCTCGACGAGCTCGCCGAGCACCTGCTGCGGGTCATCCAGTCGTTCGTCATCGATCCGGGCCGGCCGCCGCGGGACGGCCAGAGCCTGCGCGCCTACCTGCGCCGGTGGGTCGGCGCGGCGGTCACCGGAGCACGGTGAGCGGCAACGACTTGCGCGGCTGAAACTCGAACGTCGCGCCGCCGCTGACCTTCGCCACCGCGACCTCGCCGAATTCCTCGGCGGGGGTGCCGGTTTCGAATATCCTGGCGGTCCATCCGTCGGCGCCGCCGGTGAGCTCCACATCGAGGCGGGGGTCCACCGCCCGCACGATGGCCTGCAGGGGTCGCGGCTCACCGGGGTTGACCAGCGACACCCACGCCCCGTCCTGATGCGCCGGCGACCGGCGCACGGTCAGCACGTCCGGCCCGAACTCGGCGTCGACGTAGGCGGCGGGGTTGACCAGCGGATGCAGTTCGAGCACCCGGCGCGCGCCCTCGACACCGCCGGGCAGCCCGAGCGCGCGGTGGATCCGCTCGGCGCCCAGCCCCGCCACGCCGATCAGCTGTCTGGTGCAGATGTCGGTGGCCAGGTCGGTGTCGGAGCCGGCCCGGTTGCCGACCGCGATCACGAACGACAGGTTCAGCAGGTGCATCTGCACGCACACCTCGTCGGCGATGCGCACCAGCGCCGAATGGGAGAACGCCCCGAAATCAAGATCGCTGAGCAGCGGGCCGGCGTAGTCGTTCTCGCCGTCGCCGCCGGGATCGATGGGGTCGAGTTCCAGTGTCGCGGCGCGGGTTCGGCGCATCACCTCGAGCACCGGGTGGTCCGCGACCTCCGGGTTGCTGTCATCGATGGTCACCGTCCACGCGCAGTGCGGGTGACGGTCGGCGGGTTGGCGGGGCGGCCGGTGGATGGGCCGGATCTGCGCCCGCCGGTTGGTCGCCACCGCGGTGGCGTCGAAGGTCGGATCCTCGATGTCGTGGCACATGCCGCGCACATAGTCCTCGCCCATCGGTTCGACGTCGAGCAGGGCGCCGCAGTGGTCCAGGTGGAACTCGCCGTGGTACCGGTCGTGCACGGTGTAGCGGAAGTCCATGAACTGCGGTGGCGCGCCGATGTCGAGCTGCATCCCCTTGAAGATGGTGACGACGTCGTCGCCCTCGAAGTCCAGTGCGCGCTGCATCCGTTTGGTGTAGATCGGGCTTGCGCCCATCCACTCCTCGATCGCGATCTGCAGCATCTCCTCGCGACCGAAACTACTGATGCACCAGGCCATTCCGGACCTGTCGATCATCTGGCCGATGAGCAGCAGCTCGGGCACGAGCACGGCCAGCTGCTCGCGCGTCAGCGTGGCGTACCTACTGGTCATGCTGGTCATGGATCGTCTCACCCGAATGCATCCGCACCGCCGCGTCGACATTCGCCTTGCGGTCCTCACCCTTGCCCTCGGCGGCGGCCTTGCGCCGGTTCTTGATCACCTTGCTGACCGCGCCGTCGAGCTTGGAGCCCAGCGGGAAGCCGAGGTAGTGGGTGAGGAAGACAGCCATCTCCTTGAGTTCGTCCTCGGTCAGCTCGCCGTTGGCCAGCGCGGCGTTGGCCTGGATCTCGGCCAGGTCGGAGTTGCCGACGGCCGTCACCGCGGTCAGCGTCATGATCCGCTTGTCCCGCATGGACAGACCCGGGCGGGTCCAGATGGTGCCGAAGAGGTGGTCGACGGTGAGGTCGAAGTACGGATCGCCCTCGATGTTCGGCATCTCCCAGCCGTAGACCTCGTTCATCTTCTCGAGGCCCCTGCGGCGCAGCTCGTCCATCTGACTCACTCCTTCGTGTGTGGCACGCCCAGCGCGGCGGCCAGGTTCTGCAGGGCGATCCGCGCCAGCGGCAGGTCGACCCCGGTCTGCCGGCCCAGATCCAGCGCCAGGCTCAGGTCCTTCTCCCCCAGCCCGCGGGTGTGGGTGAACGCCTCGTAGAGCCAGTGGTCGGGCTCGAGGTCGCGCATGTCCTCCCGCACGATGATGGCGCCGGGCCCGCCGCTCTGGGCGTCGCTGTGGCGCACCACCCGTCCCAGTGCCTGCAGGCTCAGCCCGGCCGCCTCGGCCAGTTCCATCGCCTCGCAGGCCGCCACGTAGCTGGTGAACGTCAACATGTTGCGGGCCAGTTTCATCCGGGTGCCCGCGCCGGGTTCGCCGGCGTGCACGACGAGCGAGGCGAACCGTTTGAAGGCGGGTTTGATCCGCTCGTAGACGTCGCGGTCGGCGCCGACCATCACCGCCAGTTCGCCTTTCTCCGCCGCGCCGCCGCCACCGCTGACCGGTGCGTCGACGAGGTGAATGTCTTTCGGCCGCAACTGCTCGGCGAGTTCGACCGCGGTCTCGGGGCGGATCGTGGAGTGGATCGCGATGACGGTGTCGGGTCCGGCGCCGGCGGCCAGTTCGTCGACCACCGCGCGCACCTGCTCGTCGTCGAGCACGGTGACGCTGATGATGTCGGCCTTCGCGACGTCGGCGACGCTGTCGGCGAGGTTGGCGCCGACCTCGGCCAGCGGCGTCATCGCCTCAGTCCGCACGTCGTAGACGATGAGCCCGCCGGGCCAGTCGACGAGGCGTTTGGCCATCGGCGCGCCCATGTTGCCGAGGCCGATGTACCCGAGCTTGAGGTCACTCATCGGATGATCTGCCCGCCGTCCACGTTGAAGATCTGCCCGGTGATCCACTTGGCCTGATCCGACAGCAGGAACAGGCACATGCCGACCAGATCCTCGGGTTCACCCAGGCGCGACAACGGGATTCGCTTCACGATGTCGTCGACCATCTCCTTCGGGGTGGTCGACCGGTTGGCCTCGGTGTCGATGGGCCCCGGCGCGATCGCGTTGACGCGGATGTTCTGCCCGCCGAGTTCGGTGGCCAGCTGCTGGGTGAGGCTGTTGAGGCCCGCCTTGGCCAGTCCGTAGTAGTTCGAGTACAGCCACGCCGCGGTCGACGACTGGTTGACGATCGCACCGCCGCCGCGTTTGGCCATCTTCTTGTACACCGCCCGGGTGCACACCAGCGCACCGTCGAGGTTCACGCTCATGAACCTCTTGTAGTAGTCCCAGTCGACGGTGATCAGGAAGTCCAGCTTCATCCCGCCGAAGATCGCGGCGTTGTTGACCAGGTAGTCGATGCCGCCGAACTCCGAGACCGTCTGCGCGGCCATCTCTTCGGCCGACTCCGGGTCGGACACGTCGACGGGCACCGCCAGCGCGTCGCCGCCCTCACCCTTGATGCCGTCGGCGACCTTCTGGGCGCCTTCGATGTTGATGTCGGCCACCACCACCGCCGCGCCCTCGCGGGCCAGCGCCTCGGCGTAGGCCTGGCCGATACCGCCACCGGCTCCCGTGACGATCGCGACCTTGTCGTCGAACTGCCCCATCAGCGTTCTCCTCTGCTCCCGAAAGCCACATTCACCGCCGTGGCCACCCCTATTGCGCCACCGCCGTGGCGATGACCTTGAGCTCGGTGTACTCCTCGAACCCGGCCACGCCCATCTCACGGCCGATGCCGGACTGCTTGTAACCGCCGAACGGGGCGTCGGCGGAGTACCAGATGCCGCCGTTGACGTTGACCGTGCCCACCCGCAGCCGGGCGGCGACGGCCTGTGCACGCTCGTCGTCACCGCTGAACACGGTGCCGCTCAACCCGTACGGGGAGTCGTTGGCGATGCGCACGGCATCGTCGTCGCCGTCGTGGGCGATCACGGTGAGCACCGGGCCGAAGATCTCCTCGCGAGCCACCCGGGCGTCGTTGGTCAGCCCGGCGATCACGGTCGGCTCGATGAAGAAGCCGACGTCGCGGTCGGCGGGTCGCCCGCCACCGCAGGCGAACCGGCCGCCTTCGGCGACGGCGAGGTCCAGATAGCCCTGCACCCGGTCGCGCTGCCGCGCGGAGATGACCGGCCCGCACACGGTGCGCTTGTCGGTGGGGTCCCCGGGCTTGAGCGAGCCCATGGTGGCCGCGGCGGCCTCGACGGCCTCGTCGTAACGGGCCCGCGGCACCACCAGCCGGGTGGTGATCGCGCAGCCCTGACCGGCGTGCATCGCGGCGGTGAAAGCCGCCATCGAACAGGCCCCGGCCAGATCGGCGTCGTCGAGCACCAGGAAGGCCGATTTGCCACCGAGCTCGAGGAACACCTTCTTGATGGTGGCGGCGGCGTCGGTCATCACCGACCGGCCGGTGGCGGTGGATCCGGTGAACGACACCATGTCGACCCGCGGATCGGAGGCCAGCACGGCCCCGACGGCGTGGTCGCTGGAGGTCACGATGTTGATGACGCCGGGCGGGAAGTCGGTGTGCCCGGTGATGAGCTCGCCGAGCACCGCGCCCGCCCACGGGGTGTCCGGTGCGGGTTTGAGCACCAGGGTGTTGCCGGCGGCGAGCGCCGGGCCGATCTTGGCCAGGTTGATCTGGTGCGGGAAGTTCCACGGGGTGATCGCGCCGACCACGCCGACCGGCTCTCGCACGATTCGCCGGTCAGTGGGGATGCCCTGCGGGGTGGCGCGCCCGAGATCGGTTGACCACCGGTAGTTCTCGGCGGTGTCGGCGGCGAACGACAAGTCCTCGACGGGGGTTTCCAGCTGCCCGCCGGAGGTGAGCATCCGGGGCGCGCCGACCTCGGCGATGGTGAGCTCGCGCAGCTCCTCCAGATGGTCTCGCATCGCCTGCTGCAGCTGCCGCAGACAGCGCACCCGCAGGGCGGTGTTGGTCGACCAGTCGGTGTCGTCGAAAGCCCGCCGCGCCGCGTCGATCGCCCGCACCATGTCATCGGCGTCGGCGTTGGCGGCGACCCCGAGCACGTCCTCGGTCGCCGGATTGATGGTGGTGAAGGCGCCGGCGCTGCCGGCGACCAGTTTGCCGTCGATGAGCAGGCGGCTCTCGCGATCGGCCAGTAACGACATTCGAACTCCACTTCCGGAATCGCTGGACAACTGTCCGGCTTGGTTGCGTCGAACATAGTCGCATCGCCACCTCCGCGGCAAGGCAGAGCCGCTGAACTGCCCGTGCAGATCGCTTGATCTCGGTGCTTTTCAGGGCATTCAGGGGCCATGCTTGCCTGGCGCAGACCGCGTCGGCTACGTTGGACATGTGTCCAGCGAAGCGGTGTCCGCCATCACATCCGAGGCGGGAGCCACCGGTGATACCCGCCGCAACCGGCGCCAGGAGGAGACCTTCCGCAAGGTCCTGGCGGCCGGTATGGAGACGCTGCGCGAGTCCTCCTACGCGGATCTGACCGTGCGGGCGGTGGCCGCGCGCGCGAAGGTGGCCCCGGCGACGGCCTACACCTATTTCTCGTCCAAGAACCACCTGATCGCCGAGGTGTATCTCGACCTGGTCCGCCAGGTGCCCTACTTCACCGATGTCAACGATCCGATGCCGACCCGGGTGGAGAAGGCGCTACGCAGCCTGGCGCTGGTGGTCGCCGACGAACCCGAGGTGGCGGCCGCCTGCACCACCGCGCTGATGAGCGGAAACGATCCCGCGGTGCGCAAGGTCCGGGACCGGATCGGCGCCGAGATCCACCGCCGCATCCGCTCCGCGGTCGGACCGGGGGCGGACTCCCGGCTGGTGTCGGCGCTGGAGATGACGTTCTTCGGCGCCCTGGTGCACGCCGGTAGCGGCGCCTTCACCTATCACCAGATCGCCGACCGGCTGAGCTATGTGGTGGGGCTCATCCTGGGCGAAGACCAACATGCTCCCACCCCCGGAGGGGATGAATGACCGTCACCGAACTGATCCTCGACCCGTACGATTACGACTTCCACGAGGATCCCTACCCGTACTACAAGCGGTTGCGCGACGAAGCCCCGCTCTACCACAACGAGGACCTCGGGTTCTGGGCGCTGTCGCGGCACGCCGACGTGCTGAAGGGGTTCCGCAACAGCGTCAACCTGTCCAACAAGTACGGCGTCTCACTGGATCCGGCGTCCCGGGGCCCGCACGCCAGCAAGACCATGTCGTTTCTGGCCATGGACGACCCGGAACATCTGCGGCTGCGCACCCTGGTCTCCAAAGGGTTCACCCCCCGGCGGGTCCGCGAGCTCGAACCGCGGGTCACCGAGATCGCGACCCAGCACCTCGACACCATGCTGGCCAGGGCCGGTGACAACGAAACCGTCGACTACGTCGACGAATTCGCCGGCAAGTTGCCGATGGACGTGATCTCGGAGCTGATGGGGGTGCCCGAGCCGGACCGCGCCCAGCTGCGGGCCTGGGCCGACGGGGTGATGCACCGCGAGGAGGGCGTCACCGACGTGCCCCCCGCCGCGGTGGAGGCCTCCATCAACCTGATCGTCTACTACCAGCAGATGGTCGCCGAGCGGCGCAGGAAGCCGACCGACGACCTCACCACCGCGCTGCTGGAGGCCGAGATCGACGGGGACCGGCTCACCGACGACGAGATCCTCGGGTTCATGTTCCTGATGGTCATCGCCGGTAACGAGACCACCACGAAACTGCTGGCCAACGCGATGTACTGGGCCCACCGGAATCCGGACCAGATCGCGCCGCTGTACGACGATCTGGACCGGATCCCGCAGTGGGTGGAGGAGACGCTGCGCTACGACACCTCCAGCCAGATCCTGGCCCGCACCGTCGTCGGGGACCTCACCCTGTATGACACCAGGATCCCGGAGGGCGATGTGGTGCTGCTGCTGCCCGGCTCCGCCCACCGCGACGAGCGGGTGTTCGACGATCCCGACCGGTACCTGATCGGTCGCGAGATCGGTTCGAAGCTGGTGAGTTTCGGCAGCGGCGCGCATTTCTGCCTCGGCGCCCATCTGGCCCGGATGGAGGCCCGGGTGGCGCTGACCGAGTTGTTCAAGCGGATCCGCGGCTACGAGGTGGACGAGGCGAACGCGGTGCGCGTGCACTCGAGCAACGTACGCGGATTCGCCCATCTGCCCATCACAGTGGAGGTTCGTTGATGCCCCGTTTCGACCCGCACCCCGAACGTCGTCCGGCGATCGTCGCCGGCGCCTCGTCGGGAATCGGAGCGGCCACCGCCAAAGAACTGGCGGCGCGCGGCTTTCCGGTCGCGCTCGGCGCCCGCCGGGTGGAGAAGTGCGAGGAGCTCGTCGAGCAGATCCGCGCCGACGGCGGTGAGGCGGTCGCACTGCACCTCGACGTCACCGACCCGGATTCGGTGAAGAGCTTCGTGCACGGCGCCGCCGAGAAGCTCGGCGACATTGAGGTTCTGGTCGCCGGTGCGGGCGACACCTTCTTCGGCCGGCTGCACGAGATCAGCACCGAGGAGTTCGAGTCGCAGGTGCAGATTCATTTGATCGGCGCGAACCGGCTGGCCACCGCGGTGCTGCCGGGCATGGTGGAACGCCGCCGCGGGGACCTGATCTTCGTCGGATCCGATGTCGCCCTGCGCCAGCGGCCCCACATGGGCGGCTACGGCGCCGCCAAGGCGGGCCTGCTGGCGATGGTGCACAACCTGCAGATGGAGCTGGAGGGCACCGGGGTGCGCGCCTCGATCGTGCACCCGGGGCCGACGAAGACGGCGATGGGCTGGAGTCTGCCCCCGGACCGCATCGAGCAGGCCCTCAACGACTGGGCGAAGTGGGGGCAGGCCCGCCACGACTACTTCCTGCGGGCCTCCGATCTGGCCCGGGCGATCGCGTTCGTCGCTGAGACCCCGCGCGGCGGTTTCATCGCGAACATGGAACTGCAGCCGGAGGCTCCGCTGGCCGACGCGCCGAAGGAACGTCAACAACTCACGTATCCGGAGACATCATGACCAGCCAGCAGCTCAAAGAGGTCCCCCGGGTTTCCGGCGGAGAAGAGGAACACGGCCACCTCGAGGAGTTCCGCACCGACCCGATCGGCCTGATGCAGCGGGTCCGCGACGAGTGCGGTGACGTCGGGTATTTCCAGCTCGTTGACAAGCCGGTGATCCTGCTGACCGGTGCGGAGGCCAACGAGTTCTTCTTCCGCGCCGCCGACGAGGACCTCGACCAGGCCGCGGCGTATCCGTTCATGACGCCGATCTTCGGGAAGGGTGTGGTGTTCGACGCCAGCCCCGAGCGGCGCAAGGAGATGCTGCACAACTCGGCGCTGCGCGGCGAGCATATGAAGAGCCACGCCACCACGATCGAGGGCGAAGTGCGCAAGATGATCGCCGACTGGGGCGATGAGGGCGAGATCGACCTGCTCGACTTCTTCGCCGAGTTGACGATCTACACCTCGACGGCGTGCCTGATCGGGTTGAAGTTCCGCAATCAGCTCGACAAACGCTTCGCCGAGTACTACCACCTGCTCGAACGCGGCACCGACCCGCTGTGCTACGTCGACCCGTACCTGCCGATCGAGAGTTTCCGGCTGCGCGACGAGGCGCGGGCGAAACTCGTTGAGCTGGTTCAGGAGATCATCGATCAGCGGCTGGCCAACCCGCCGAGGAGCAAGGCCGACCGCGACATGCTCGACGTGCTGGTGTCGATCAAGGACGAGAACGGCGACCCGCGGTTCTCCGCCGACGAGATCACCGGCATGTTCATCTCCCTGATGTTCGCCGGCCACCACACCAGCTCGGGCACCTCGGCGTGGACGCTGATCGAGCTGATCCGGCATCCGGAGATCTACGCCGAGGTGCAGGCCGAGCTCGACGAGCTCTACTCCGACGGGCAGGCGGTGAACTTCCACGCGCTGCGCCAGATCCCCAAGCTCGACAACGTGGTCAAGGAGACGCTGCGGCTGCATCCCCCGCTGATCATCCTGATGCGGGTGGCCCAGGGTGAGTTCGAGGTGTGCGGCTTCCCGATCCACAAGGGCGATTACGTCGCCGCCTCCCCGGCGATCAGCAACCGGATCCCCGAGGACTTCCCCGACCCGGACGCGTTCCGGCCGGACCGCTACGACAAGCCCGAGCAGGCCGACATCGTCAACCGGTGGACGTGGATCCCGTTCGGCGCCGGCCGGCACCGCTGCGTCGGCGCGGCGTTCGCCCAGATGCAGATCAAGGCGATCTTCTCGGTTCTGTTGCGGGAGTACGAGTTCGAGATGGCTCAGCCGCCGGAGAGCTACCGCAACGATCACTCCAAGATGGTCGTGCAGCTGCAGCAGCCGGCCAGGGCCCGCTACCGGCGGCGCGCCAAGGCCGCCAAGGCCGCCAAGGAATAGTGCCAGGAGAGCAGCCATGGGTTCCTACCGAGTCGAAGTCGACCTCGACCTGTGCCAGGGGCATGCGATGTGCGAGGTCGAGGCCCCCGACTACTTCCGGGTGCCGAAGCGGGGGCAGGTCGAGATTCTCGACCCCGAACCCCCGGACGAGGCCCGGGGCGAGATCGAGAACGCGGTCGAGATGTGCCCGACCCGGGCGCTGATCATTCGAGAAACAGGAGAGTAGACAATGCCGTCACTGCCCCGTGAGCAGCTCGAGAAGTGGGTCGAGGAGTGGCTCGAGGCCAACCGGGAGGCCGAACGCAAGGGCGACTGGAGGGGACTCGCCGACTTTTTCGCCGACGACGCCACCTACGGCTGGAACATCGGCCCGAAGGAAGACGTGATGTGCGTCGGCAAAGACGAGATCCGCGAGATCGCGCTCGGTCTGGAGATGCAGGGCCTGGAGAACTGGGTCTACGAGTACCAGAAGGTGCTCATCGACGAGAAGCAGGGCGAGATCGTCGGGTTCTGGAAGCAGATCGTCACCAAGTCCGACGGCAGCACCGACGCGATCTACGGCATCGGCGGCAGCTGGTTCCGGCTCGATGCGAACCTCAAGATCGAGTGGCAGCGCGACTTCTTCGACTTCGGCCACGTCTCCCGCATGTTCATGAAGCTGATCGAGTCGGGCGACCTCAGCGAGGGCATGCAGAAGCGCATCGAGCGCAGCATGGCCGGCGAGAAACTGCCCGGGTACTACCCGCTGGGCCAGGCGCCGGTGCCGCTGTGGTGACACACGGACGATCAACCAACCCGGTGGTCGACCTGTGACCTAGATAACTTAGGCTGTCGGCAGAGGTCATCGGAGGAAGGCAGGTTGCGATGAAGACAAAAGGCGCCCTCATCTGGGAGTTCAATCAGCCGTGGTCGGTCGAGGAGATCGAGATCGGTGACCCCGTCAAGGATGAGGTCAAGATCCGGATGGAAGCCTCGGGCATGTGCCACTCCGACCACCATCTGGTGACCGGCGGCATCCCGATGGGCGGGTTCCCGGTGCTCGGCGGGCATGAAGGCGCCGGGGTGGTCGAGGAGGTCGGCCCGGGGGTCGAGGAGGTGCAGCCGGGCGACCACGTGGTGTTGTCGTTCATCCCGTCGTGCGGGCAGTGCCCGTCGTGTCAGGCCGGGCTGCGCAACCTCTGCGATCTCGGGGCCGGTCTGCTCAACGGCGCCGCGGTGTCCGACGGGACCTTCCGCATCACCGCCCGCGGGCAGAACGTCTACCCGATGACGCTGCTGGGCACCTTCTCGCCGTACATGGTGGTGCACAAGAGCTCGGTGGTGAAGATCGACAAGGACATCCCGTTCGAGGTGGCCTGCCTGGTCGGCTGCGGTGTCACCACCGGCTACGGCTCGGCGGTGCGCAGCGGCGACGTCCGCCCGGGCGACGACGTCGCGATCGTCGGGGTCGGCGGCGTCGGCATGGGTGCGCTGCAGGGGGCGGTCAACGCCGGGGCCCGCTACATCTTCGCGATCGACCCGGTGGAGTGGAAGCGCGATCAGGCGCTGAAATTCGGTGCCACCCACGTCTATCCGGACATTGAGTCGGCGATGGCGGGCATCGCGGAGGTCACCTGGGGTCTGATGGCCAAGAAGGTCATCGTCACCGTCGGTGAGCTCAAGGGTGAGGACATCGACGCTTACGTCAACCTCACCGCCAAGGGCGGAACCTGCGTGCTGACCGCGATCGGCAGCCTGCTGGACACCCAGGTCAACCTGAATCTGTCCATGCTGACGCTGCTGCAGAAGAACCTGCAGGGCACCATCTTCGGCGGCGGCAACCCGCATCACGACATCCCGCAGCTGCTGTCGATGTACAAGGCCGGCAAGCTCAACCTCGACGACATGGTCACCCGGCAGTACAAGCTGGAGCAGATCAACGAGGGCTACCAGGACATGCTGGAGGGCCGCAACATCCGCGGCGTCATCCGCTACACCGACGACGACCGGTGACCCCACGCCCGGTCGCCGGCCAGTGAGGAGTGAGAAATTTGTCCGAAACCCCTGTAGCTGAAGCCGAAACACCGGTCCGGATCGCATCGCAGGCTTCGTGGCGGTGCGTGCAGGCCGGCGACCGGGAGGGCTGGCTGGCCCTGATGGCCGACGATGTGGTGATCGAGGACCCGATCGGGCAGGCCATCACCAACCCGGACGGCACCGGGGTGCGCGGCAAGGCCGCTGTGGGCGAGTTCTACGACACCAACATCGGGCCGAACCGGCTGACGGTCACCTGCGAGGAAACCTTCCCGTCCAGTTCGCCCCAAGAGATCGCCTACATCCTGGTGCTGCGCACCGAGTTCCCGGACGGTTCGGCGGCGACCGTCCGGGGGGTGTTCACCTACCGCGTCAACGACGAGGGGTTGATCACCAATCTGCGCGGCTACTGGAACATGGACGCGATGCAGTTCAGCAAGGGGCCGGGCAGCTGATCGGCGCGGTCGTCGTCGGCGGGTCGCGCGGGATCGGGCTGGCGGTCGCCGAACTGTTGGCGGCTCGCGGTGTCGGGGTGGTGGTCAACGGACGTGACCCCGAGGTCGTGACCGAAGCGGCACAACGCATCTCCGGTGTGGGGCACGCCGGCTCCCCCGCCGACCCGGCGGTCGCCGACGCGCTCGTCGACACCTGCGTGCAGAACTTCGGCAGCATCGACATCCTGATCAACTGCGCCGGCACCGCCGAGCCGCCGGGCTCGTCGATCCTCAACATCAGTTCCGGGCAGTTCCGGGAACTGCTCGACGCGCACCTGGGCACCGTGTTCGAGACCTGCCGTGCCGCCGCGCCGCGGATGGTCGCCCAGGGCGGCGGCGCGATCGTCAACACCAGCTCGTTCGCGTTCCTCGGCGATTACGGCGGCACCGGTTACCCGGCCGGCAAGGGCGGGGTCAACGGTCTCACGCTGGCGATCGCCGCCGAACTGAAGGAGCACTCGGTGCGCGCCAATGTGGTGTGCCCGGGAGCGCGGACGAGGCTGTCCACCGGCCCGGAGTACGAGGCGCACATCGCCGAGCTGCACCGACGCGGGCTGCTCGACGAGGTGAGCATGCAGGGCGCGCTGGACGCCGCACCGCCGGAGTACGTGGCGCCGACGTACGCCTACCTGGTCAGCGATCTGGCGAAGGACATCACCGGCCGGATCTTCATCGCCGCCGGCGGCTTCCTCGGCGAATTCGCCCGGCCCACCCCGGATTTCCTCGGGTTCCGGGACGCCAAGGACTCCCCGCCGTTCTCGGTCGAGGAGATCCACGACATGATCAACCGCTGACTCAGCGGCGGTCGATCCGCACGTCGGGCCAGGGCGGCGGCCCGTCGAGCAACGCGGCATCGCCGTCGCTCGCCTCACCGAGGAAGCGGTTGAAGAACGCCACCGTGTACCGGGCGACGATGTCGTGACCGCGTTCGGCGCCGACCGGCCCGGACATGCCCAGCCTCTGCGCCAGCGGGGTGTACCGCGGCGCGTCGGTGTAGTTGAGGTGGAACATCCCGGGGATCTCCACGTGGTAGCCGTGCCCGGGAGCGCTCCCGGCGAAGGTCTCACGCTGGGTGGTGATGGTCTCATCCACCTCGTGGTCCGGCCAGCCGCCGTTGCGATCACGTTCGGCCAGAATGGATTCGGTGTCACGGGTCAGCCACATGGCGGGACGGCGCAGCCCGGTGCGCACCACCTCCGCGGGCATCGCGGCGTCCATCATCAGGCAGGCGCGCAGCCGTGAGTCGTCATGGCAGGCCTGGCCGACCGTGATCGCCCCCAGCGAGATGCCGAACGCCCCGGCGCGGTCGAGATCGAGCCGGCCGGTGAACAACCCGTTCGGGTCGTCGGCGTCGAGCCCGCCGAGCCGATCGAGCGCGAAGCCGATGTCCGCGGCGAGATAGGGGAACAATCCGGCGGGGAGCGGGACGTCGCCGAGAGCCGGCGGCGGTGTCACCGGGGTGATGCTCTGCTGGATGACGTCGACGAGCCGGTCCTTGGGCCAACCGTCGACGGCGCGCCCGTCGGCGAGCACGGTGACCGCGGAGGTGTACGGCTGATCGAGGCCGACGACGACGAAACCGTGCGACACCAGTTGCTCGACCTGGAACATGTTGGACTGGCGGAATCCGTTGAGCCCGGAGACGAAGACCAGAACCGGGTAGCGCGGGCGGTCCGGCGCGAGCGGCGGCTGCCGGGTGGCGTGGGTCGGGACCACGCCGAGGTGGCTGAACACGAATCCGGGGACGCCGAGCAGCCGGCCGGCCGCCGGGGCGAGCGTCGCCGCATCCGAGACATAGGGCTCGACCGGGGCGTCGGCGCCCGGCTCGGCGGGATACCAGACCTGCGCGACGATCTCCCGGCGCGCCGCCGGGTCGGCATCGAAGATCTCCCTGCGGTCGTCGTCGCGCCAGTGGTAGGTCACCGTGCCGATCGCGTACGGGCCCGTCGGCGGCGGAAACCGGAAGACCGGCACCGCCACCGGCACCACCACCGCCGCCGCGAGCAGCACGACGCCCACGGTCAGACCGAGCAGCCGCCGCCACCCCGTGGGCGGGGCCGGCCGGCGCACACGCACGGCCCACCACAGCGTGACCCCGGCGGCCAGCGCATAGGCCGGTACCAGTTGCCACCGGTAGCCCTCGCCGATCAGCTGGGCGAGCGCGACCAACGCCGGCGCCGACGCCAGATGCCGTGCCCGGCGAGCACCCGCGGGTAACGGCAGAACCAGCATCGCGAGTCCGATGGCGTTCACGACACACAACAAGATCTCGCCGAACCGCACCCGGCCGATTATGCCGACGCCCCGGGCCCGCCACCTGTCCACCTGTCACGGTCACCTGCCGTCGAATCGCCCGTTCTAAGCTCGGGGTATGGCGACTGTTTTCACCAAGATCATCAACCGTGAGCTGCCCGGCCGGTTCGTCTACGAAGACGACGAGGTGGTCGCGTTCCTGACCATCGAGCCGATGACGCAGGGCCACACCCTGGTGGTCCCGCGCGAGGAGATCGACCACTGGCAGAACATCGAACCCGAGAAGTTCGCCAAGGTGATGGGGGTGGCTCAGCTGATCGGCAAGGCAGTCACCAAGGCGTTCGACGCCGAACGGGCCGGGGTGATCATCGCCGGGCTGGAGGTGCCGCACCTGCACGTCCACGTATTCCCGGCCTACAACCTGACCGACTTCGGATTCGCCAACGTGGACCGCAACCCGTCGCCGGAATCGCTCGACGAGGCCCAGCAGAAGATCAAGGCGGCGCTGGCCGAACTCATCTGAGCCGCACCGGTCGGCCCTAGACTGACGTCATGAATCTGGGTAAGAGCCTGATGCAGGTCGCCACCGCGCCGGTGCGCATCGGGCTCGCCGTCGCCGACGCCGGTCTGGAAGTCGCGGCCGCCGGCCTCGGCATGGCCCACCGCACGCTGGGTGAACCCACCGCCGGACCAAGCTCGGTCGCCGGCATCCTCGGGCTCGAGGACACCCTCGAACGGGCGAACCGGCTGGCCAAACTGCTCGACGAGGACGCCCCGCTGGGGCGTGCGCTGGCCCCGGACGGCCCGCTGGACCGGCTGATGCGGCCCGGCGGGGTGATCGACCGGCTGACCGCACCCGGGGGCGTGCTGGACCGGCTCACCGACGAGGAGGGCGGCCTGATGCGGGCGCTGGAGCCCGGCGGGCTGGTCGATCAGCTGCTCGCCGAGGACGGGCTGGTCGAACGGGTGCTCGCCGAGGACGGGCTGGCGGACCGGCTGCTCGCCGAGGGCGGCTTGATCGACCGGCTCACCGCCCGCGACGGGCCGCTCGAACAGCTCGCCGATGTCGCCGACACCCTGAACCGGCTCGCGCCCGGGCTGGAGGCCCTCGAACCCACCATCGCCGCGCTGCGCGAGGCGGTCATCACGTTGTCGCAGGTGGTGAACCCGCTGAGCAATATCGCCGACCGGATCCCGTTCCCCCGCCGCCCACCGCGGCGGATGCCGCCACGGGCCGTGCCGTCACAGCGGATCATCGAACCCGACGACGAGTGATCGAGCCCCCCGTCGGGATCGAACCGACGACCGCTCGCTTACAAGGCGAGTGCTCTACCACTGAGCTAGGGAGGCGCTGCTGTTGCGCCTGACAGGTTACCAATCCGTCATCCGGCGCCATGATCTTCGCCCATCGAAGCGTCAGCGCAGCCGCCCGGCCAGGACGGGTTTGCCGGGGCCGCCGAGCTCGTCGACGACCGCAGCCCGGCCAGTCATCGCCATGAGCAGCGCCTCGCCGGTGCCGCTGACCTCGGGACCCTCTCCGTGGGTCCAGTCGATGTCGGTGGCGTGTAGTCGCAGTCCCCGGATGCGTCGTCCGGCGCCGAGGCGGGGATTGCCCGGCACGGACCGCAGCACCCGCAGCAGACGATCCGCGGCGATGGTGCGTGGCCGGCCCAGGGGGCGCCGGATGTGCTGATGGTGCACGGTCCCGTCGACGAGGGCGATCATGCCGCCGAAACCGGCGGTGAGTCCGCGTGGCCACAGGTGCCGGTTGAGGAAGTCGAGCAGTTGTTCGGGGCTCAACGAACCGAACTCGTCGACACCGACTTGATTGGCCCGGACCACATACCCCTTGGCGAACCGCTTCAGCAGACCGAACGGACCCAGTTCCTCATAACTGATCACGTGGGCGACAACGTCTTTCACCGTCCATCGGGCGCACAGGCTGGGCGTCGCCCACTGCTCGGGGGTCAGTGTCGCCAAGAACTGAGCCAGCTCCGTCCGCTCGGCGTATGCCATGTCCATCATGGGGCGCTTCTTCCCTGCCGGTTCGGCACGCCTCGATCCGGCCGGCTCACCGACCGAACAAGGCATGTGCGCCGCTGCTGCGACAATGCCTCCATGGTCGAGAAGAGTCTGTGGATGCGCAAGGTCGAGGCCGATCCGGGCCACTCGCAGTGGTACATCGAACGCTTCCGGGCGATGGCCCGCGCCGGGGAGGATCTGGTCGGTGAGGCCCGCCTCGTCGACGCGATGGCCCCACGCAACGCGCACATCCTGGACGCCGGCTGCGGTCCGGGCCGGCTCGGCGGCTACCTGTCCGCGGCCGGTCACCGCGTCGTCGGGGTCGATGTCGACCCGGCCCTCATCGAGGCGGCGGAACAGGATTATCCGGGTCCGCAGTACCTGGTCGGCGACCTCGCCGAACTCGACCTTCCGGCCCGCGGCATCCCGGACCCGTTCGACGTCATCGTGATGGCCGGCAATGTGATGGCGTTCCTGGCCCCAAGCACCCGCACCACGGTGTTGAGCCGGCTGCGTGCTCATCTGGCCGAAGACGGCCGCGCCGCAATCGGATTCGGCGCCGGCCGGGACTACGATTTCGACGAGTTCCTCGCCGACGCCGCCACCGCCGGGCTCACCCCGGACCTGCTGCTGTCCACCTGGGATCTGCGTCCGTTCACCGAGGACTCCGAATTCCTGGTGGCGCTGCTGCGCCGGGCGTAGCCGCCGCACCGCGCAGATTCTTTACCAAGCCAACGATCCGTTGCGCCAGTTCATCATTCGCCCCCAAGCCCGGTTCTCGCGGCGGATAATTCGCTACGTGGCGATCCGTGGACAGCCGGTTCCGGATGCCGTTCGGGGGGAGGAATCGACATGAAGTTCGTGATGACGTGGACCACCCGGCTGACCGGGTCCGCGCAGGACAACGAGGCGTCGGTGAAACGCGGCCTGGAACTGTTCTCGAAGTGGGCACGTCCGGCCGGCACGACGTTTCACCAGTTCGTCGGCCGTGTCGACGGCACCGGCGGTTTCGCCGTCGTGGAGACCGACGACCCGAAGGATCTGCTCGACGGTGCGACGAAGTTCAGCGCGCTGAACGAGTTCGCGATCCACCCGGTGGTGGACATCGAGGAATGGGTGCACAGCGCCCAGGAAGGCATCGACTTCCGGGAGTCGATCTCTTGACCTCGGCGTCTGACCGGGGCCGTTTCGACCGGTGCTACACCTTGCCCCTGTGCTGCGGACAGAAGTACAGCGGCGCCCCGGCCACGATGAAGTTGGTCAGCGCCTCGTCGTCGGTGCGGGCGTCGAGTTCCTCGACGACCGTCTCCCAACCCGCGCCGCTGTCGTACTGGGCGCACACATCGGTGGCGTAGCCGACGATCGTCGCGCAGTCACCGGTGTAGCCCACCCCGGTCATCGCCTGGCAGAACTCCGCGTCGGGACTCGCATTCGCGGCCGGCGCGGCGACGAACAACGTCATCAAACCGACGGAGAACAGGCCGGCGGATCCCAGTGCGAGTTTCATGACATCCATCGTCCCCGGCGATGGTGAGAACGTCTGGAACATCGGCCAGAAATGTCTGATTCGTGACCGAAAACACCGATCGGCCCGCCACCGCGAACAGTGGCGGGCCGGCCGGGGGACCGTTTGCGCGCATGCCCCCTCTGCGTCTCCTCCTCTGCGCCCCCTCCTCTACGTGGAAGCCACCTGCTTCCTGCCGTAGATGCGTTCCATCATCGCCGTGTCGGTGTAGACCTGCGCACGGACGGTCTTGCCGTCACGCAGGGTGAACACATCGGCGTCCTGGGCCGACTCACTGCCGAGGGCGACGTCGGTGAGGGCGACCACCGTGTCCCTGTCGGCGATCAGCCGGTTGACCTTGACGGTCGCTCCCTTTTCGGCGAGTTTGCCGAGGAAGTCGAGGAACTCGGCCTTGCCGTGATAGGTGCCGCTGATGGCGCTGTCGCCGGGTTGCACCCACTCCACGTCGTCGTCGAACAGGCTGAGCACGGTTTCCATGTCACCGGCCGCGAAGGCCTCGTAGCCGCGCCTGATGGTGTCGATGTTCTGTTCAGCTGACATTGCGGTTTCCTCTCGTGCGCATCCGGATGGTCGGCCGTGACGGTTGTTCGGCCGGTCCGGTGAGTCGCACGAGCGCGGCCCCCCGGATCGGTCAGATTCCCCCCGCCGCTCCAAGTATCCGCCCCTGACCAGCGCCGATGGCCCGATCCGACCGCAGAGATCCACCGCTGCTGCCGTTCTCAACATCCGGCGCCGACCCACCGCGGCCGAGCTACCGCGCGACCGCCGGACCGGCCCCCAGATCGGTTGTGGCACAGGTTCATCGCTGATGTTTCGGCATGGTCAGTTACGCCGCGGCCAGGACCGGCCGCCCGCGAATTTCCCGGCCCGTCCGGCCACCCGCGGGAGCCGATCGGTGGCGGATCCGAGCCTTGTCGGCCCGGCGGATCCTGCGTAGCGTCGACCCGGGCCGGGTTGCGAGTCAGCCCACTGTCGATACCGCCTGTGACTGGCGACACCTCTCGGGTACGCTGCTGCTGAGCGACTGCTTAGCATGTCCGACCGGCTCGAGATGACGATGGGAGCAACCACCATGACCGTGTCTTCTGCTGGGCCTTCAGCGGGGACGGTTCCGGCCCGCTACGCGGGCAGCCGGGTGCCGCGAGTCGAGGACACCCGGCTGCTGACCGGCCGGGGCACCTTCGTCGACGACATCATCCGCCCCGGGATGCTGCACGCCTGCTTCGTCCGCAGCCCGTTCGCCCGCGCCACGATCAACGGCATCGACGCGTCCGCCGCCCTGGCGATGCCCGGGGTGCGCGCGGTGTTCACCGCCGCCGACATCAATCCAGAGGTGAAAGAGGCCTGGCACGCGGTGGCCGGCAAGGACGTCCCGGACACCCCGCGGCCGCCCCTGGCCGAGAGTGAGGCCAAGTTCGTCGGCGATCCGGTGGCGCTGGTGGTGGCCGACAGCCGCTACATCGCCGAGGACGCCATCGAGCTGGTCGACGTCGACTACGAGCCGTTACCCGCGGTCGCCGACTTCCGTCAGGCGGTGAACTCCGACGTCGTGGTGCACGAGGAGTACCCGGACAACGTCGCCGGCGGAATGGCCGGCGCGCCCCCGGACGAGGAGACCTTCGCCAACGCGGCCCACGTGGTCTCCGAGCACATCTACCAGCACGCCCACGTTCCGGTGCCGATCGAGTGCCGCGGCATCGTCGCCGAATGGCAGTCCGCCTCCGACGAGCTGACGATCTGGGCGTCCACTCAGACCCCGCACGAGCTGCGCGCCTTCGCGGCCCGGCTGCTGGGCATCCCCGCATCGCGGGTGCGGGTGATCGTCAAGGACACCGGCGGCGGGTTCGGGCAGAAGGTCGTCCCGATGCGCGAGGACATGTGCATCATGATCGCCGCCCGTAAGGTGCCCGCCCCGCTGAAATGGATCGAGGACCGCCGGGAGAACCTGATGGCGGCCAGTCAGGCGCGGCACGTCGACGGCGACGTCCGGATGGCGTTCGACGCCGACGGCACCATCCTGGCCGCCGACATCGACTTCATTCAGGACATCGGCTCCTATCCGACGCCCTACCCGGTGCTCACCACCGCGGCGATCGGCATGTTCTTCCCCGGCCCGTACCGGGTGCCCAAGGCCAGCTTCAACTACAAGACGGTGTTCTCCAACACCGCCGGGCTGGCCGCCTACCGCGGGCCGTGGCAGTACGAAACCCTGTCCCGGGAGATCCTGCTCGACATCGCCGCCCGCAAGATGGGCATGGACCCGGTCGATCTGCGCCGCAAGAACCTGCTGCGCCGCGATGAGATGCCGTACTTCAACCCGAACGGCATGCCCTACGACCACGTCGCCCCGATCGAGACGTTCGAGCAGGCCGTGAAGATGGCCGACCACGAGGGCTTCCGCAAGGAGCAGGAGGAGGCGCTGGCTCAGGGCCGCTACATCGGTCTGGGTTTCTCCACCTACATCGAACCCACCGGTGCGGCGACCGGGCACCTGGCCGGCGAGGGCGCGACGATCCGGATGGAGTCCACCGGCAAGATCAACGTCTACGTCAACGGCGGGTCCTCGGGTAACAGCATCGAGACCACCGTGGTGCAGTTGACCGCCGACGCGCTCGGCGCCGACATCGACGACGTCGCCACCATCCAGGGTGACACCGCGGTGACCCCGTACGGCGCCGGGACACAGGGCAGCCGCAGCGCCCCGATGACCGCCGGCGCGGTGCACGAGGCCGGATCGATCCTGCGCAAGCAGATCGTCACGATCGCCGCGCACATGCTCGACACCGACGAGTCGCAGATCGAGCTGGCCGGGTCGCGGGCCGTCGTGCGCGACGATCCGGACAAGAGCGTCAGCTTCGCCGACCTGGCCTACCGGGCCTACTACGAACCCCAGATGCTGCCGCCGGGTACGTCGGCCACGCTGGAGGCCACCGCCCGGTTCACCTCCCAGGCGCCGATCCACTGGGCCAACGCCACCCACGCCTGCACCTGCGAGGTGGACACCGTCACCGGCCACGTCACCCTGACCAACTACGTCGTCAGCGAGGACGTCGGGCCGATGATCAACCCGAACGTCGTCGAGGGCCAGATCGCCGGCGGCACCGTCCAGGGCATCGGCGGTGCGCTGCTGGAACACCAGGCCTACGACGCCGACGGCAATCCGTTGTCGTCGACGTTCGTCGACTACCTGCTGCCGACGGCCACCGAGGTGCCGCTCATCGAGTACGGCCACATCGAGGTCCCCGGCCCGGGCGTCGGCGGCTACAAGGGCGCCGGCGAGGGCGGCGCCATCGGCTCCACCCCCGCGGTGATCAACGCCATCAACGATGCCCTGGCACCCCTCGGCGTCACGGTGACCAGACTGCCGGCCACCCCCGCCACGATCGTCGAACTGATCGAACAAGCCACCAGTAAGGACCAGAAGTGGAACTGATCAACGAGTTTCGGGTTCCGGTACCGGCCGAACAGGCCTGGGACGTGCTCACCGACGTCGAGCGCATCGCCCCCTGCATCCCTGGGGCCACGCTGCTCAGCGTCGACGGTGACGATTTCACCGGCCAGGTCAAGGTGAAGGTCGGACCGATCACCGTGCAGTACAAGGGCAAAGCCAGCTTCGAGCAGAAGGACACCGCCGCCCGCCGCGCGGTGATCAGGGCCAACGGCAAGGAGACCCGCGGCCAGGGCAACGCCGCCGCGGTGGTCACCGCCGAACTCAAGGAGGAGGGCGACAGCACGCTGTGCATCCTCACCACCGACCTCACCATCTCGGGTAAGGCCGCCCAGTTCGGCCGTGGCGTGCTCGCAGATGTCGCCGGCAAGCTGATCGGCCAGTTCGCCGAACGGCTGGAGGCCGACGTGCTGTCGCAGCACACCACCGCACCCGCCCCGCAGGGCTCGGCGGACGAACCGGCGGTGCAGCCGGCTCCGGTGGCGGCCCCCACCCAGGCGCCCGCGGCCGACGCCTCGGTGAACATGCTTGCGCTGGTGGCGGTTCCGATCGCCAAACGGGTGGCGCCGGTGGCGGCCGGGCTGGCCGTCGGGCTGGCGCTGGGTTGGGTGTTGGGCCGGCGCTCGGGTGGGGCGGCATGAAACCCGCACCGTTCGCCTACCACCGGCCGGCCGACCTGACCGAGGCGACGCAGCTGCTCGCCGAGTTCGGCGATGAGGCCAAGGTGCTCGCCGGCGGGCAGAGCCTGGTCCCGATGCTGAATCTGCGGTTGGCATTCTTCGACCACCTGGTCGACATCTCCCGGCTCGACGAGCTCAAGGGCATCGAGCGCAGCAACGGCTCGCTGACGATCCGCGCCGGCACCACCGATGCCACCGTCGGCGCCGACGACCAGGTGCGCTCGGCGGTGCCGCTGTTGACCCGGGCGACGCCGCACATCGGACACTTCCAGATCCGTAACCGCGGAACGTTCGGCGGGTCGATCGCGCACGCCGATCCCGCCGGGGAGTATCCGGCCGTCGCACTGGCGCTCGACGCGCAGATGGAGGCGGTCTCCCCCACCGGCCGGCGGGAGATCGCGGCGGCCGACTTCTTCCAGGGGTTGTGGGAGACGGCGCTGGAACCCGACGAGATCCTGGCCGCGGTGCGGTTCCCGGTATGGGACGGCCGGTGCGGTTTCGCTGTCCACGAATTCGCCCGACGCCACGGTGATTTCGCGATCGCCGGGGCGGTGCTGGCGGTGCGGCTCGACGGCGACGACCGGATCAGCCGGTGCGGTATCGGCCTGCTCGGGCTGGGCTCCACCCCGCGCCGTGCCACCGCCGCCGAACAGGCCATCCTGGGCCGCCCGGTCAGCGAGGTCGACGCCGACGAACTCGGCGTGCTGGCCATGGAGGGCCTCGACGACATCCCGGCCGACCTGCAGGGGTCGGCCGACTACCGCCGCCGGGTCGGCGCCGCGATGGTGGCGCGGGCCTGGACCGATGCCAGCAGGGAGGCAGCCAGTGCATGATCATCAGGTCGAGTTGACGGTCAACGGGCAGCGCACCTCGGCCCCGGTGGAATCCCGGTTGACGCTCGCCGATTTCCTGCGGGAGCGGTGCGGCCTGACCGGAACCCACCTGGGCTGTGAGCACGGCGCCTGCGGAGCCTGCACCGTCATCATGGACGGCGCCGCGGTGCGGTCCTGCCTGGTGTTCGCGGTGCAGGCCGACGGCTCCGAGGTGACCACGGTCGAGGGCATCGCCTCACCCGACGGTGAGCTCTCCCCGGTGCAGCAGGCCATGCGGGACTGCCACGGTCTGCAATGTGGTTTCTGCACACCAGGATTCGTCACCACCATCACCGCGATGCTGCAGGAGAATCCCGACCCCACCGACGAGGAGATCCGCGAGGGGTTGTCCGGGAACTTCTGCCGCTGCACCGGATATCAGGGCATCATCAAGGCGGTCCGGCAGGCCGCCGAGGCGATGCGGGCCTGACGTTTCGCATCTTTGCGGCGGATCGGTGTCAACGGTTGGCACCGATCCGCCGCACAGACGATTGTCACGCCGCGCGGGTCGCGCCCAGCTCGCAGTGCGGCCCACACGGCCGGGCTCGGGCCGGGATGCCGTTGCGGCGCAACACCTGCGCCACCTTGGCCGCCGTTCGGCAGGGCCGGTCGAAGACCTGGCGATAGGACAACCGCACGGTCGACCGCCCCTCCGCGGCGGCGTCCAGATCGCGTTCGAAGTCGGCGTCGCGCCGCTCCGGTGAGTCGTGGTACAGGCGGCCATCCAGTTCGACCAGCAGCCGGTCGCCGTACACGGCGTCGCGATAGCGGATGCCCGTCGAGGACCGGGCCGGCTGCTGGCGCACCGCCCGCGGCAGGCCGTGCGGCCGTTCGACCCGGTTGAGATAGCCGTGCTCGAGCACCGAGCAGGTGCCGTCGGCGATGTCGACGAGGACGGCGCGCAGCCAGTTGCGCCGTCGCACCCGTCGGCGCCCGGACAGGCAGGCCAGCAGCCGGGTCGCGGCGGTGCGCCGCGACTGACACGACCGGGCCAGCACCGCGACCGCGTCGGCGTCGGTCACCGCCCGCGCCGCCACGTCGAGCACCGCCTCCTCGTAACGCATGCGCGGCGGCCCGACATGCCACAGCACCCGGTCGTCGAGATGTGCCATGCGGTGGATGCGCACACCGTCGGGTGTCACCGGGGCGGACCGCTCCCGGCTGATCGCGACATGGATCACCGGCGACTCGACATCCAGCGCCGACTCCAGACACAGCGCGGCCGGTTCGGCGTAGAGCACCGCACTCCAGGCCCGTTGCAGCCAGGTGAGCGGGCCGGTGTGATCGACGTACACCCCCGCGTGCACCCGCACCCACTCGCGACGGCGCAGCTGCCGCCGGATGCTGTGCACGGGCATGCCGGCCGCCACCGCCTGCCGACGTGAGATGACCCCGGCCTGCCGCTCGAGGATGTCATCGACGGCGGGCACGAAGTCGTCGGCGGGCACGTAGTCGATGCTCGCGCAGCCGAAGACGGTTTACCAGACCCGATCGTCGAGCCTGTGGACAACGTCAGTGCGGCGGATCGGTGTCAACAGCTGGCACCGATCCGCCGCACTGATGCCGCGTCGACGCCGTAAGTCATCCCTCGACGACGCCGCGCAGGCCGTCGGCGCCGAAGACCGGTTCGAGCATGCCCGACATGTCCGGGCCGCGGCGCAGCCCGTGCCCGCCGTCGACGTTGATGATCTGCCCGGTGATCCAGCTCGCGGCGTCGCTGAGCAGGAACACCGCCAGGTTCGCGATGTCGGAGACCTCACCGAACCGGGGCAGCGGGGTGCAGGCCCGGTAGTCGTCGACCACCGCGGGGGTGTCCATGATCGGCGCGACCAGATCGGTTTTCGTCAACCCGGGCCGGATGCCGTTGACCCGCACCCAGGACGGGCCCAGCTCGTCGGCCGCCACCATCAGCAGATGATCCAGCGCCGCCTTGCTCGGACCGTAGGCGCCGAACCACCGGTGGGTGTTGCTCGAGGCGATCGAGGACACCCCGACGAACGATCCGCCGCCCCCGCGCACCATCTCCCGCGCGGCGTGCTTGATCAGGTACATGGTGCCGTTGACGTTCAGGTCGACGGTGCGCCGCCACGCCTCGGAGTCGACCTGGGTGATCGGCCCGATCGTCTCCGAGCCGCCGGCGCAGTGCACCACCCCGTGCAGCCGCCCGTGCCAGCCGGCGGCCGCCTCGACCGCCTTCGCGACCTCGTCCTCATCGGTGACGTCGGCCGGATGGGCGCGCACCTCGCCGCCCGCCCCGGCGAGTTCGCCTGCCGCGGCGGTCAACCGGTCGGCATTGCGTCCGACGATCAGCACCTGGCCACCGGCCGCGGCGACCGCGGCGGCCACCCCTTTGCCGATACCGCTTCCGCCGCCGGTCACCAGATACGTCCGGTCGGTCAACGACAGTTGCACGGTCATCCTCCGTTCAGATCACGGGACATCACGGCGGGCGGGCCTCGGCGGACCGGCCGACCGCCAGTCGGGAACATCCGGCGGCATGCCCACCGGCCACCGATTCTCGTTGGCCGATGCCCAGTGTGCATGGCCGAGCTCGTGGATGTGGAAGGCGTGCCGCAACGCCTCGGTGAAGCCCATCGCATCGCTGGCCGCGTTCACCGAGTCCTTGATCAACAGCGCCGCCATGGTCGGGCGTTCAGCGATACGGCGGGCGAATTCCAGTGTCTTCTCCTCGAGTTCGGCGCGCGGGAAGACCTTCGACACCATGCCCATCCGATACGCCTCGTCGGCATCGATCGAATCACCGGTCAGCAGCAGCTCTTTCGCCTTGCGTGGGCCGAATTCCCATGGGTGTGCGTAATATTCGACGCCCGGCATCCCCATCCGGACCCCGACCACGTCGCTGAACCTGGCGTCGTCGGCGGCCACGATCAGGTCGCACGCCCAGATCAGCATCAGCGCCGCGGAGATCGCATTGCCCTGCACCTGGGCGATGGTGATCTTGCGCAGATCACGCCACCGGCAGGTGTTCTCGAAGTAGAAGTGCCACTCCTGACGGTAGGTGCGTTCGGCGATGCCGGTCGCGGTGGCGCCGTGTGAGCGGAACGTCGGGTGCTGGTCGGGGCCCGGTTGCCGCTCCAGCAGCGCCTCCTCCGAACCCAGATCGTGGCCCGCGGAGAAGTTCCTGCCGCGGGCGGCCAGGATCACCACCCGCACCTGATCGTCGGCCTCGGCCCGCAGAAACGCCTCGTCGAGCTGGACCAGCAGGGTCCGGGACTGCGCGTTCTGGGCCTCCGGCCGGTTCAGCCAGATCCGGGCGATGCGACCGTCGTCGAGAGTCTCGTAGGTCACCTGCTCGGATGCGTCCGGTTTCGCCACCGCCGACCACCCCATTCACCTGAGAAATCACTGGAGGACACCTTTACAGAAAGCACAGTACGTGTAGCCCCGCGGGGGTCGACAGCCTCCCTCCCCGACGATCGGAGGAAACCGGCCGGGAAACCGGGTGGGCAGCAAACCGCAACAGGACTACGATGAGTTTGCAGGCACCGCGCATTATCGAATGCGGATTCGAGCATGTTTCCCTACAATCCTCGCGAACAAGATCATCGACAACAGAAGGCGCGATCATGGCGACATTGACCCTTCAGACACGACGGCTCCTGGTGGCCGGTGGATTCGCGGTATCGGTGGTCGCCGCGCCCGCCTTCATCGAACTGCTGGCCGATACCGAACGGGAGCGCATCACGCCGCTGGCGTCCTGCCCCGCCGGTGAGGAACCCGATCACTTTACCGGCCAGTGCGTTCCGCACACGGTGCCGAACTCACCGGCCTCGACCTCGCCGTTCCAGAGCATCCCGGGCAACCCGAACATCCCTGCGGTCAGCCTGCCGGGTGGCGGCGGCGCGATTCCGTGCACCGGCCGCAACGTCGGTCAGTGCATCGCGTTGTCCGAGGTCGGCGGACCTCCGCGGGTGACTCCGGAATCACAGGTCGGCGGCAGCCCCACGGTGACCGGACGCGTCAGCCCGTAGATCTCGAGCCGGTAAACCTGCCATTGACCGGTGGCATTTGGGAATAAATCCAGCTCCAGCGGTGTAGCTGTATGTGTACCCCCGCGTGTGTACGCGGACCCCAGCTAACCCGACGCTGTCGGCTGCGCAGAAAGAGTGCACACATGGCTACCCAACACGGATTCGTCAGACGCCTGATCACCGCCGGTGGCCTCGCGCTCGCCGTGCTGGCTGCGCCGGCCCTCGGGGCCCTCGCGGCTCCCGGGACGCCGACAGCCGTGGCGGCCGAGGACGAGTGTCCCGCCGGCGAGGAACACGACTTCTTCACCGGTGAGTGTGTGCCGTTCGTGGTGCCCAACTCGCCGCGGTTCACCGCCATCCCCGGCAACCCGAACGTCCCCGCACTGGACACCGGCACCGCGGCCATCCCGTGCCCGATCCCGCAGAACTGCATCGGGCTGGGTCAGTCGCAGGCCACCGGTCCGCGGGTCGGGGCGGCGCCGGAGTCCACCATCGGCGGCACCCCGACAATCACCGGCCAACTCGGCCGCTGAGGGCGCTGGCCGGCCCCCTGAGCTGGGCGTTCGTGTCACGTTTGGGTGCGTCGGGTAGCACCGTTCACATCACGTCCCCGAAAGGTCGAACAGACGTCCCCGAAAGGTCGAATAGACGTCCCCGAAAGGTCGAATAGAGTTAAGTCCATGGCTGCTAAATCAGACCCCGCCGAACTCGGCGAAGTGGAACCCTTGGCCGACGACACCGCCAGCCAGGCCCGGCGCGTGGTGGCCACCTACGCCAACGACGCCGACGAATGCCGTATGTTCCTGTCCATGCTCGGCATCGCGCCCTCCAAACAAGAGGCGTAGATGGCTGACCGGGGCGACTCCGGCGACTCTGATTTCGTCGTGGTGGCCAACCGGCTGCCCATCGACCTGGAACGAGCGCCGGACGGGACGACCAGCTGGAAGCGCAGTCCCGGCGGCCTGGTCACCGCCCTGGAGCCGCTGCTGCGGCGGCGGCGCGGGGCGTGGATCGGATGGCCGGGGATTCCGGACTCGGACGAGGACCCGATCGTCGACGGTGATCTGGTGCTGTATCCGGTCCGGTTGTCCGCCGACGACGTCGCCCAGTACTACGAAGGCTTCTCCAACGCCACGCTGTGGCCGCTGTACCACGATGTGATCGTCAAACCGATCTACAACCGCCAGTGGTGGGAGCGCTACGTCGAGGTGAACCGCCGGTTCGCCGAGGCCACCTCCCGCGCCGCGGCGCGCGGCGCCACCGTGTGGGTGCAGGACTACCAGCTGCAACTGGTCCCGAAGATGCTGCGGGAGCTGCGCCCCGATCTGACGATCGGGTTCTTCCTGCACATCCCGTTCCCGCCGGTGGAGCTGTTCATGCAGCTGCCGTGGCGCACCGATATCACCGACGGTCTGCTGGGCGCCGATCTGGTCGGGTTCCACCTGCCCGGCGGAGCACAGAACTTCCTGTTCCTGGCGCGACGGCTGGTGGGCGCCAACACCTCCCGCGCATCGGTGGGTGTGCGGTCGAAGTTCGGTGAGGTTCAGATCGGCTCGCGCACCGTGAAAGTCGGCGCCTTCCCCATCTCGATCGACTCCGCGGATCTGGACCGGCAGGCCCGGCAGCGCTCGATCCGCCAGCGGGCCCGGCAGATCCGCGCCGAATTGGGCAACCCACGCAGAATTCTGCTCGGCGTGGACCGGCTCGACTACACCAAGGGCATCGACGTCCGCCTGCAGGCGTTCGCCGAACTGCTCGCCGAGGGCCGGGTGAACCGGGAGGACACCGTCTTCGTCCAGCTGGCCACCCCCAGCCGCGAGCGGGTGGAGGCCTACCGGCTGCTGCGGGACGACATCGAGCGTCAGGTCGGCCACATCAACGGTGAATACGGCGAAGTCGGCCATCCGGTCGTGCACTACCTGCACCGGCCGGTGCCGCGTGAGGAACTGATCGCGTTCTTCGTCGCCGCCGACGTCATGCTGGTCACCCCGCTGCGGGACGGGATGAACCTGGTCGCCAAGGAGTACGTGGCCTGCCGGAGCGACCTCGGCGGCGCCCTGGTCCTCAGCGAGTTCACCGGCGCCGCAGCCGAACTGGGTCAGGCGTACCTGGTGAACCCGCACAACCTGGACCATGTCAAGGACACCATGGTGGCGGCCCTGAACCAGACCCCGGAGGAGGGCCGGCGCCGGATGCGGGCGCTGCGCCGCCAGGTGCTGGCCCACGATGTCGACCTGTGGGCCCGCAGCTTCCTCGACGCGCTGGCCTCCACCCGCACCGGGGACGCCGACGCGGTTCCGGTGTGAATCAGATCGGCGTGATGTAGTCGATCAACCACTTGCCGTCGATCTTCTCGTAATCGACGCGCAACCGGCTGCCGTCATACACCGACTGTTTGGACTTGTCGGTCACGGTGCGGTTCATGTAGACCATCACCGATCCGCTGTTGCGTTGTGCCGCAAGCACACCGACACCCACCACATTGGCCTGACTGACCACCTCGCGTTCCCGCGCCTGCGGGATGATGTCCTTGGTGGCGCGGTCCCGGAACTCCTCGCGGTAGCTCGGGGTGAGCAGGTCGTAGGCCTCGGTCAGGCTGCGCTCCACGGTCTGATAGTCGTAACCGAACACCGCCGGGATCTGCTCCTCGGCCAGCGGGCCGAGGGTCTCCCGGGTCAGCTGTTCGGCGCGCAACTCCACCCGGTTCCAGTACAGCCCGCCGCCGACGGCGGACAGCACGACGAATGCCACCGCGAGCAGGATCGCGCCCCCGGCGACCAGCCGCACAGCCCAGCGCGACATCAGTTCCCCCCGTCCGGGTACATCAGGTCATAGCCGGTCATGTTGCCGTCGTCGTCCTCGCTGACGATGACCCGCATCCGGTACGGCTGCGACGGTTTGTTCACCCCGTCGATGTCGGTCACCGTCACCCGTACCGACACCAGCACGGCGGCCTTGCGCCCGATCGGGTCGTGGCTCTCCAGGGCCGCCCCGTTGACCACCGCCTCCGAGGAGGCGTTGGTGTCCCGGAACATCGCCTTGAGGTTCTCGGTGTTGTTGTTGTGCATCAGCATGTCCCGCAACGGACCGCTGGTGCTGTCGACGAACCGGTTGACGCTCTCCTCGACGGTGTCCTGGGTGAAGCTGAACATGTTCACCACCATCTGGCTGGCGGTGTCGACGAACCGCTGTTTGTGGTCCAGGTCGGCCTGCACCCGGTTCTGCTGCACCGTCATGACCGCGACGGCACCGACCACCACCGCGACCAGCAGCGCACCGACGCTCAGCGCCAGTACGGCCACCAACCGCGAGTTGGCGGGCCGCCGCGGCGGTGGCCCCAGCGGCCCCGCGGGCGGCCGGGTCACCGGCGCGCTCACCGGGGTCACCGGTTTGGGAGCGCTCTCGGTCTTGACGACGATGTCGGCGGCCGTTTCACCCGCCGGGCCCGGGGCCCGGTAGGCACGACGGCGCTGCCTGCTGCTGCTGGTTGTCATGGTGTCTAGGCCTGCCTCGGATCGAGCATGAGGTCCACCCACGTTTCGGCGGGCCGGATGTTGTCAGCCCCCGGTGCGTACACCCCGACGTCACCGTCGGGGGTGACGAACGTGCCGGTCTGCTGATCGTACGTTGCCACCGTCGGCGCCCCGCTGGCCAGTGGTTGGTCCCCGGAGGCCTGCGGCGCCGGCCCGGTGCCCACCGGCGGCGGGGGCGGCGGGATCTCCGCAGGGTACGGCAGCATCGGCGGCTGCGGCGGGAACGGATCCGGCGGCAGATACGGCGTCACCGCGGGCGGCGGACCGTCCGGCGGGGGCGGGAACGGCTGCCACGGCTGATGGGGCGCCGGCCCGGGACCCGGCGGCGGGCCTTCGGACGGATAGAAGCCCGGCGCATACGGCCGGCCCGGATCCGGATCGTTCTCCGGCGGGATGTACGGATAATGGTTCGGCGGCAGGATGTTCCGGCCGTCGGTGACCGGTGTGCCGGGCGGGATCGGCGGACCCCGCCACGGATTGCTGCCGAGCGGCTTGTACCCCTCCGGGTCGCGGCACAGCTGCACCGTCGGGGCGCGTTTGCCCGGGAACTCCATGCACGGATAGTTGCGGGCGCCGCGCACCGTACTGGGATCGTTGTGCGGCACCTTGCAGTACATGTCGTACGGCAGGTCACGCACCGTGGTGTCGGCCGGCGACCGGATCTGGGTGGGCGGCAGGAACCCGACCGAACACGGCGGCGGGTCGCCCAGGTCGATCTTGAAGTCCAGCTTGCCGCCCTCGTCCTTCGGGACGCCGTAGGCGACCGTGATCAACACCTGGAACAGCGCCGGGAACACCACCAGCACGTGCTCGATGGAGTCGCGGTAGATGACGCCGATCCGGCCGAAGTTGGCCAGGCTGGCGGCCAGCACCGGGAACGACGGCCGGATACCGGCGAACGTCTGGTGTGCGGTGTCCGCGGCGCCCGGGGCGGTGGCCAGCACCGAACGCACCTGCGGATCGGCCTGCCGCAGTTCGCTGGTGAACCGGGCCAACCCGTCGGCCAGCGACCGGATGTCGTCGCCGGCGCGGATCTGCGCTTCCAGGAGCGGACCGGCCTGGTCGATCAACCGCTCGGTCTCGGGCCAGTTGGCGTTGGCCTCGTCGACCAGCAGCCGCGCCGACTCGATGAGCCGGGCCAGCTCCGGTCCGGAGCCGTTGAACGCGTTGAACGTCTCGCGCAGCAGTTCCCGCAGTCTGGTGTTGCTCAGGCTGCTGACCAGCTCGTCGGCCTCCCTGAGCAGCCCCGCGACGTCCTGGCCGATCGCGGTGCGGTCCTTGCCGATCACCGCGCCGTTGGCCAGCACCGACTCGGTCGCCTCCCCTTCGGGCGGGACCAGGTCCACGTACTGCTCCCCGACCGCCGACATGCTCTTGACCGTGGCGGTGACGTTGCCGGGGATCCGCACCCCGCTCTCCATCCGCATGCGGGCGGCCACCCCGTCGTCGGTGAGCTCCACCTTCTCCACCCGCCCGACGGTCACGCCGCGGTAGGTGACGTTGGCGTGGTCGTACAGGCCGCCGGCGGCGTCGAACTCCGCGGTCACCCGGTAGGCGCCCAGGCCCAGCCGGGCCGGCAGATGCAGGTAGTACGTCGCGAGCAGCCCGACGGTCACGGCGGTCACCACCGCGAAGATCAGCAGCTGGATCCGGGTCAACCGGTCGATCATGAGATCGGCTCCTCCTGGCCCGACGCGGTGCCCGGCGGGATCTTGAACGGGTCGGCCGCCTGCCCGGACAGGTTGGCCTGCTGTCCGATCAACCAGTCCGGCGGGTTCACCACCTCATGTAGATGCGCCATGTTCGGGTCGAAAGGCGAAGTCGTGAAGATCGATTCGCCGATCCGGCGCAGGGTGAGGTCGAAGGTGGTGAACACGTTGAGGTAGTCACCCCGCACGGCGCGGCGTAGGAACTTCGTGGTGAACGGGAACGTCGGCAGCAGATCCAGCGCGGTGACGAAGTCGGCGCGGTTGTCGTTGACCGCCTTGATCACCGGATACAGATCCTTCATGTCCGCGGCGAAATCGTCCTTGGTCTCGGCCAGCACGTGCGCGGCGACGTTGGCGAAGCGCTGCAGCGCGGCGAAGGTGTCGACGATGTTGGCGCGGTTCTCGTTGAGCACCCGCAGCGCGCCCGGCAGCGTGTCCAGGGTGCGTCCCAGGCTGTCGGTGCTGTCGGCCAGCAGCGCGGCGAACCGGTCGATGCCCTCGGCCGCGGCGATGATGTCGTCGGTCTGCTGGTCCAGCGCCCGGGTCAGCTCGGCCAGCCTGGGCACCAGGTCGGCGAAGTCCATCGAGCGGCCGGCCACCGCGGCGTACACCTCGTCGGTGAGGTCCTGCAGGGAGGCCAGATTGCCCTTGTTCACCACCATGCCGAGCGAGGACAGCACCTCCTCGGTGGTGGGGTAGCGACTGTCGGCGTCCAGCTCGATGTGGGAGCCGTCGCGCAGTTCCCCGACGGGCGCCACCCCGGCCGGCGGGGGTGACAGCTCCACGTGCTGGGAGCCCAGCAGTGACGTCTGGGCGATCTTGACCCTCGAGTTGGCCGGCATCCGGACATGGCCGTCCAGGGAGAGCTGCACGGCGGCGTAGAAGCTGCCGTCCGGCCGTTGCACCGCATCGATGCCGGACACACTGCCGACCGTGACGTCATCGATCATCACCGGCGAGTTCTGCGGCAGCGTCGCGATGTCGGGCACGTCGACGGTCACCACGTAGGAGCCCGGGCCGTGCCCGGCGGTGCCAGGCAGGTTCAGCGAGTTCAGTCCACCGAACTGACAGCCGGCCAGCAACGCGGCCCCGGAGACGATGGCAACCGCGCGGACTGCGCTGCGCCGCAGAGTGTTTCGCATCTCCGTCATCCGCCCGCCTCCGACTCTTCCGGCGCCGGCGGCAGGATCAGCTCGGACAGATCGGTGTCCGGCGGCAGATCGGGCGGATTGGCGCCCGGGTTGGGCTGCCACTGCAGCTGCGGGATCGGGGTACGCGCCTTGGCCTCGGTGGCCGGGGTGTCGTAGATGATCTGCCCCTTGTAGGCGGTGATGCTGTTGATCGGGTGGAACATCATCGGTGGGTAGTTCATCATGATGCGCCGCAGCACCGGTGCCATCCGCTGCCGGCAGATCTCGGTGCGCTTGTAATTGTCGGTGGTGGCACCGGATTCGAACGAGCCGGCGCAGATGAACTGCACCGGGTTGGCGAAGTTCGGCAGCGACAGCAGCCCGGCCATCGAACCCTGAGCGGGGTTGTAGATGTTGTAGAAGTTCGACAGCCCGTTGGGCGCGACGTGCAGCAGCTGTTCGATGTCGTCGCTGTGACTGGTCAACAGACTGGACAGGTCGGTGATCTTCTCGACGCTCTCGATCAGGGTGGAGTTGCGTTCGTCGAGGAACTCCCGCACGTCGTTGAGCGCCTGATTCAGCGTGGCGAGCGTGCCGTCGAGGTTCGTCGAACTCTCCGCCAGCACCTGTGACACCGACGCCAGATGCCCGGAGAACTGCACGATCTGCTCATTGCTGTTGGACAGCGCGTCGATCAGGATCTGCAGATTCTTCACGGTGCCGAACAGGTCCGTGCGGCTGTCGCCGAGCCGGCCGGCGGTCTGGGCAAGTTCGCGCAGCGCGCTGCGGAACGAGTCGCCGTTGCCGTCGAAGGTGTCGGCGGCCTGGTTGACGAATGCGCTCAACGGCCCCTGCACATCCTGCCCGCCCGGGCCGAGCTGGGTGCTGAGCTTGGTCAGTTCCTCCTTGACCTGGTCCCACTCCACCGGCACCGCGGTGCGATCGGTGTCGAGCACGGCGCCGTCCTCGAGTGTGGGCCCCTCGGTGTAGGCCGGGGTGAGCTGGACGAACCTGGCGGACACCAGGTTCGGCGCCATGATCACCGCCCGCACATCGGCCGGCACCTGGACGTCGTTGTTCACCCGCATGGTGATCTTGACCGAGTCGGGTTGCGGTTCGATCGCCTCGATCCGTCCCACCGGTACCCCCACCACCCGCACGTCGTCGCCCGGATAGATGCCGACGGCCGAGGAGAAGTAGGCCACGAGGGTCCGGCTGGTGGCCTTCGGCCACACCTGCAGCGCGCCACCTGTCAGCGCGATCGCCAGGATCGCGACGGCCAGGTAGCGCAGGGCTCTGCGGTTGCGCTGTGTCGTGGTATCGGTCATGGCGACTTCGGCCTCAGGATCAGACGTTCGGAGATGAACCCGCGCAGATAGTCGGCGAGGCTGTCAGGCAGCTTGCCGGGCTGGAAGTACACGTCGAGCAGCACCTCCGCCATCGGTCCGGGCGGCAGCCCGTAGAGGTTGACGTGGAAGCCGGGCCCGGAGCCCACCACCTCGCCGAGCGCGGTGGCGTAGGCCGGGCCCCGCTTCAGCGCGGCGCTGATGTGTTCCCTGCGCTCCAACAGGTTGTCGAGCACCAGGTTGAGTTTGGCCAGCGCCGGCCCGAACTCGCGGCGGTTGTCGGCCACGAACCCGGAAAGCTGTTCGGAGACATCGTCGATGCCGGCGATCAATGCGCTGAGCGCGGCGCGCCGCTCATCCAGCGCGGCGAGCAGCCGGTTGCCGTCCAGCACCAGCTGGTTGACCTGACCGGCGCGTTCGGCGAGCACCTGGCTGACCGAGCGGGCCCGGGCCAGCAGCTGCGCGATCGCCGCGTCGTTGGCGTTGATGCTGGCCGACAGCGCGGTCACCCCGTCCAGCGTGCTGCGCAGATGCGGGGTGGCGTCCTGCAACGCCTCGGTGAGCAGCCCGAGCGCCTCGGTGAACCGTTCCTGATCCAGGTCGCCGACGTTGGTGGTGAGATCCTGCAACGCGTTGTTGAGTGTGTACGGCGAGGTGGTGCGTTCGGCCGGGATGACGGTGACCTGCCCGCTGCCCGCCGGTTTCAGCGCCAGCGACTTCTCCCCCAGCACCGTGTCGGTCTTGATCGACGCCAGGGACTGATCGCCGACCCGCACCGTGCGGTCCACGGTGAAGGTGACCTTGGCCTTGTCGCCGGCCAGGTGCACACCGGTCACGTCGCCGACCTTGATTCCGGAGATGTTGACCGCGTTGCCCGGCGTGATACCGCCCGCGTCGGCGAAGTACGCCGCATACGCCCTGCCCTGTTTGAGGAACGGCAGCGTCTGGAAACCGAACGCGACCAGCACCACGCACATCACGATCGCGATGCCGAATATGCCGGTGCGGAGCGGATTCCGCTCGCCGGTGTCAGCCATCTTCGGAGCACCTCCCCTTCGACGGGTCCGGTGGGCCACCGAACGGGATCAGGATGTCGCTGCCCGCGGGTCCGTTGATCTTGATCCGGGTCGAGCAGTAGAAGATGTTGAAGTAGGCACCGTAGGCGCCCAGCGACTGCAACCGCAGGTAGTTCTCGGCCAGCGGTTCGATGACCCGGTTCACCTCCTCCTTGCGGTTGTCGATCTCGGTGGCCAGCGGCCGCAGGTTCTCCAGCACGCCCTGCACCGGCCGGCGGCCGTTGCGCAGCATGTCGGTCAGGTCGTTCTCGGCCGACGCGAGCGGCGGCAGGGCGCCGGCGATCGGATCGCGGCCCTCGGCCAGGCCGGTGATCAGTTGCTGCAGTTGATCGACGCTGGCATCGAATTCGGCGCTCTTCTCGTCGAGCGTTCCAACCACGGCGTTGAGGTGGGTGATGACGTCGTTGATGACGTAGTAGCGGTCGGCGAGGCGCTGGGTGAACGAACCGGTGTTGGCCAGCAGTTCGGACAGGGCGCCGCCCTGGCCCTGCAGCGCCTGGATCACCGCGGTGCTGATCTCGTTGACCTTGTGACCCTCCAGGCCCTTGAGCACCGGTCGCAGGCCGCCCAGCAACGCGTCGAGGTCCAGCGCCGGCTGGGTGTTGGTCTGCGGGATCCGCCCGCCCGGCGGGAGTTTCTTCAATTCACCCGGGCCCGAAGCGATTTCGAGGTAGCGATCGCCGACCAGGTTCTCATAGCGGATCAGGGCGCGGG